>OIZT01000053.1_pt1 | contig 90951 bp, 66 predicted proteins | sample 1588611 | NCBI WGS metagenome assembly OIZT01 (sample SAMN03283278) | human gut metagenome | biome: human-associated habitat; material: feces | host: Homo sapiens | place: Peru | collected 2012
ACCTGATGATTGTCATGACAGGTGGCAGCATGGCTTACACACGCCCAGACGGAGTCAAAGTCATACCGCTTGCTTGTTTGAAAGATTAAAAAACATGTCATGAATGATATAAGTAAGGACAAGGTTATCAGGAATTCTTTGCAGGAATAAAAGAATAGGCAATAATAATTATGGAGGTTTAGAAAAAATGATTATCTTTGTCCATGATAATTAAAAAATGTTAAATGTCAAAAATGGAGAACTGATAAGATTTACAATATATGGAATACTTGATTGTATCTGCAATGAACAGGAAACAAAAGGTTGCACAATTCCGTCATTCCATATAGATGCATTCATCCTAAAGGCTACATTGATGGCAGAGTGGACATCCGAAAAAGAGTTTGACCGTCCAAGTACCGCTCAAGCTGAAAAGTTAGTGGCAATTATGAACAATGATTATGATGATGTTCCAGAGATGATGAAACTATGTAGAATTGTCAGACGTAAAACAATGCAAGATAGTTATATTGCTCCAGCACTGGCAGATGGCAGTATTGAACGGAAATATCCAGAACAGCCAAATCATCCAAAACAGATGTACCGTCTAACGGAGAAGGCAAAAACTTGGAAGAAGAGTGTGTTTGAGTAATATTTATAACAACAGTCAAGATGAAAGATTATATACAGATTGGAATTGAAAAGGGACTTATTTCTTTTAATGAAGATAAGTCTCGAATAAAATATTGCTACCAAGGCAAAGAGCGAAACTATAACAACCCAGAAGAACAAGTCCAAACATTGGCTTTTCTACAGTTGATTATAGACTATAACTATCCAGAGAGACAAATCAAACAGTTTGAACCTGTCACTATGGGTAGTGAAGTAAAAGAAGCAGATATAGTTGTTTTTGAGGATGAGGTTTGTGTTAAGCCACTAATTCTTGTTGAATGTAAGAAACAGGAAGTAAGTGAAGCGGAATTTCAACAGGCTATCAACCAGGCATATAGTTATGCGTTTGCACTACCTAACGAAGTAAAATATGTTTGGGTAACATCTGGAATTAAGAATGAGTATTTTGAAGTTGACAAGACTCAAAATACACGTAATCAGCTTCCTGATATACCACAATATGGTGTTCAAGAAATAGCTAACTACAAGTATGTTTATGGTGCAGAACATCTTCCGAAAGAAGACGGGAAGCAGCGTTTCTTTGATTTGTCTGTTATTGATCAAGCTGATTTGACTCGTCGATTTAAACAAGCTCATGAAGCATTATGGGCTGGAGGCCAGTTGAATCCATCTGAAGCTTTTGATGAACTTGATAAGCTCATATTTTGCAAGATCTGGGATGAACGCAAGCCAAGAAAGATGGGTGAACCATACGATTTCCAAATCATAACAATATCAAAGAAAGAAGAAAAGGACGAGCACAAACGCAGGCTTAAAGAAAATGACAATCTGTACAACAGGGTAAAAGCTCTTTATGAAGAAGGACGAAAGCGTGATGCAGAAGTGTTCCGTGACAACATTCGATTAACTCCTGAGAAAATTAGGACCGTTGTGAGCTATCTTGAAAGTGTAAACCTTGGGGAAACAGATCTTGATAGTAAGGGCCGTGCGTTTGAAACTTTTATGGGTTCATTCTTCCGCGGAAATTTCGGGCAATACTTTACACCTCGTGAAATCGTTAAATTTATTGTTGACGTGCTTCCTATTACGCATGATTCAAAAGTATTGGATACATCATGTGGTAGTGGCGGATTCTTGCTCTATGCTCTCAATAAAGTACGAAACGAAGCCACTGATTATTATCCGAATTACAAAAATGATGCAAAACAATATGCCAAGTGGTTCCCATATTGGCATGACTTTGCCGAAAAGAACCTTTATGGAATAGAAATCAATGAGCAGATTTCACGTGCAGCCAAGATGAATATGATCATTCATGATGATGGTCATACAAATGTCATAACATCTGATGGACTAGTCTCTGATGCCGAAATCAAAGAGCGCACAGGCAATAAAGGCTTCGAGTATGGAACATTTGATTTCATCATTACTAATCCACCTTTCGGAAGTAACATTCGGCAGACAGAACAGGCATACCTTAAAACCTATCAGTTAGGCAAAAAGGAAGAAGATTGGCTTGCGGTTAAAGCTAAGGCTGGTGATAATACGCGTGATGGACAACAAAGTGAGGTTCTTTTCATTGAGCAGGATTATTTGTTCCTAAAAGAAGGAGGAATGCTTGCCATTGTATTGCCTGATGGAATTCTCACAAATAGCAGTATGCAGTATGTGCGTACTCAATTGGAAGACTGGTTCCGTATCGTCGCTGTTGTGAGTATGCCACAAACTGCTTTTGCCGCAAATGGAGCAGGAGTAAAAAGTTCTGTTTTATTCCTAAAGAAATGGCCGAAGGATCATACGGAAGAACTTGAAAGCAAGAAGAAATCAATTGAGGCGAAGCTTCTGAAAGATGCTGACTACATTGCGAAAAGAGACCTCTGGGACAGGGAAATTAGGCAGAAGCAGAAAGAAAAAGTTAATTCGTTGAAGTCGCACGATTTAAAGTCAGCAACTGCAATAAAGAAAACTCAAGCTTATAAAGAATGGAACGCTGAGTTATTGGCAGAGTATGCTGCTAAGATAGACGATTTGAAGTCAAAGCTTACAGATAGCTATCTTGTACAAAAACAGAAAGAACTCCCTGATTATCCTATCTTCATGGCGATAGCAGAAGAGATAGGCTATGATGCAACAGGCAAGAAAACTGCGGTTAATGAGTTGGATATTATTGGACAAGAATTAAAAAAATTCATTCAAAGTTTGGATTGAGTAAAATGTATCAAGGTCCCCAACATATAGACAAAAATAAAATCTTCATCGTGCAACGATCGGAGATAGAAGGTCGATTGGACCCAAAGATGGCTTTATATAATCGTAAAGTTCAGAACTCATTGTATCCCAAGGTAAAATTGAAGGATGTACTTGTATGTAAACCACAGTATGGAGCAAGTGAGCCAGGAGTCCCAAGAAGTTCAATAAAAGAGCCTCGTTATATAAGAATTACAGATATTGACGAGAATGGATTGATTTCTCATGATGAATTGGGTGCAACAGCTAAAATCATTGAAGATAAATACATTCTTTGTGAGAATGACATTTTAATCGCAAGAAGTGGAGCTACTGTAGGAAAGGCATACATTCATAAGCCTGCTCTTTATGATTGCTTTTTCGCAGGTTATCTCATTCGTTTTATCATTAATACGGATAAGGCACTTCCAGAATACATATTCACTTACACACAACTAAACGCTTACAAAGAGTGGGTTAATGCAATCCAGCGTCCAAGTGGCCAACCCAATATTAATTCAGAAGAATATCAATCTCTTGAAATACCTCTACCCAACATAGAGAGACAACAAGTAATAGTTGATGTTATCAAGTCTGCATATTTGCAGAAAAAGCAAAAGGAATCCGAAGCAAAACAGCTTCTGGATAACGTTGACGCATATATTCTCAATGAACTTGGGATAACTATTCCGGAAATCAAGACAGATTTGAAGAATAGAATATTCAAGGTGAACCGAAGTGATTTGGAAGATAGACTTGATCCAAAATTCAACAAGAATTATTCTTTTATCAAAAGCCTAAAAGGTATATATACATGGGTGACCCTTCGTGATGTTACGTTTAATAATGGACAATACGGGGCGAATGAAAGTGCAGTCGAGTATAAAAAAGGGGATATAAGGTATATAAGAATCACAGATATAGATGAATATGGAAACCTAAAACAGACAGACAAGAAAACTGCATCTAACATCGAAAATGATTATTTGTTGAAACCAAATGATATTCTTTTTGCTAGAAGTGGGTCCGTTGGACGTTGCTATATTCACAAGTTTTTGGAAGAACAAGCAATATTTGCAGGCTATTTAATAAGATATTTTCTTAATGAAAATATAATAGATGCGGATTATTTGTTTTATTATTGCAATAGTAATATTTATAAGTACTGGGTTGATACAATTCAAAGACCTGCGGTACAAGCAAATATTAATGCACAAGAATATCGAAGTATGCCCATTCCTCTTCCACCTATTGTCAAACAAAAGGAGATTGCGAACCACATCTATGCAATGCGCCAGCAAGCAAAACAACTGCAAGAAGAAGGAGAATCTATCCTTGAGAATGCAAAAAAAGAAGTTGAACAAATGATTTTAGTTTAATATATGAAAGGTGATGCACAACCATTAATAATATCCCTCTTTACCAGCGTAACTACGACTGGAAAGAAGAGAACTGTGAACAGTTGTTTTAGGACTTGATGAAACTGCATAACAGTGACCGCAGGAGTCACTTCTTTGGTAGTATTGTGTCAAGCATCCAGTCAGGAATAGAAGACAGATTCATCATTGATGGTCAGCAGCGAATAACAACCGTTTCGTTGCTGCTTATAGCTATGGTCAATGCTAAGAAGGAAGGACAGATAAAGGCTGCTGATGCAAAGCTTGTTGAGAAAATCTTCAAGCGTTATCTTGTGGATGAATATCAGGACTCAGTATTCAGATAAATCTGATTTATGTAATTAAAAATTAGAGAATATGGCAAAAGATATAAATAAAAAGGAATTTACGGAAGAAACGCAACTAAAATTGGAGATATTCCAAGAATGCTTTCGTGAATGGTATCCTGTATTCATTCATAATAAATATATAACAAATGTACTTATTTATGATATGTTTGCAGGAAGCGGTATGGATGCAATGGGCAACAATGGCTCACCGCTTATCTTATTGCAAGAGGCAAAAGGAGAAAACAAGCAGCACTGTACTTTCTTGTCTAAACAAAATGCGCCACAGGTATATTTCGGATTTAATGAATTGTTAACTCACAAAGAGAAAGAGCTTGAATCTAATATTTCTAATTATATGCAAAATTGTCAAAAGGGATGTTTTCTCAAGTGTCCCTTTAATAGACATATTTTTTTCAAAAGTGCAGATTTCAAGACACTAATAAAAAGCACGAAGTTGCTTCAAAATTTAGAAGATAGAAATAGTGCAAAATTTATCCTTTTAGACCAATACGGATTTAAGCAAATTGCAGATGATATATTTGTTAAGTTGATTAGCTTTCCCAAAACAGATTTCATATTTTTCATAGCTTCTTCTTTTATCAAAAGATTTAGTGAACTACCAGCTGTGACTAATTATTTTCATAAGGAAAAAATCAATTTCGATGAATCACAGCCAAAAGAGTGCCATAGAGTTATCACCGAATATTTTAGAAGTCTTATTCCAGCAAATAAGGAATATTATCTTCACTCTTATACGATTCAAAAAGGGAAGAATTATTATGGCTTGATATTTGGTACAAATCACACCTTAGGAATGGAAAAGTTTTTAAAGGTATGTTGGAAACATGATAGACTTGCAGGAGAATCTAATTGTAACATTGAGAATGATTTTGAGCTAGGCTCATTGTTCTTTGACCCTTCAAATACCAATAAGAAACAACGTGTATTAGAAGAAATTAAAAAAGAAATACTTTTAGGAAATGTTACCAACAACAAATTAGGATTAAAGTTTGCATTACAGAATGGTTGCGAACCATCCCTGTATGTTAAAGCAATTTCGGAACTAATTGAAAACCAAAAAGTTGATATAATTGGTAAATTCAACAAACAGGCAACAAATATTCATAAAGTAAGTGAATATACAATTGTAGTAAAATGAGAGCAACAAAGATAGAATGGACAGAACGAACATGGAATCCTGTAACAGGGTGTACTAAACGTTCTAATGGATGTAAACACTGCTATGCTGAAGCTATGGCACGCAGGCTGTTTGCAATGGGTAATTATAAGTATAGGAATGGATTTAAAAATACGATACATCCTGAAGCATTAAAAGAACCTTTAAAATGGCGTAAGTCTTCAGTTGTATTTGTTTGCTCAATGGGAGACCTTTTTCATGAAGATGTTCCATTTGAGTTTGTTGATGAAGTTATGAAAGTAATAAGTAAAACTCCACAACATACATATCAGATTTTAACTAAACGAGCAGAAAGAATGGCTGAATATTTTAGCTCTCGAACTATTCCTTATAATGTATGGTTAGGTACAACTGTTGAGGATATATCAACCAAGTTCAGGATTGATGTATTACGCCCCCTTTCTGCCACCGTTAAATTTCTATCTTGCGAACCACTATTGTGTGATTTGGGTACACTCGATTTAAAAGGAATAGATTGGATTATCGTTGGAGGAGAAAGCGGACCGATTGCACGTCCTATGAAAGAGGAGTGGGTGTTAAATATTAAACGACAAGCAGAAGATAATGCCATTCCATTTTTCTTCAAACAATGGGGAACGTGGAGTAAGGATGGAATTAGAGGCAACAAAAAAAAGAATGGAAAACTCCTACAAGGAAAAATAATTCAACAAATGCCCAAGATGCTACATGAAGATTTTCTTAATACAGGTAAAGACTAAATTGAGAATATGAATATACGTAAGCTTATTGGCGAAGCAACCGCCTACGACAAGAAACAGCAGCTCGAACTCAAGCGACCTAAGAGTTGGCTAAAAAGTGTATCTGCCTTTGCCAATGGCGAAGGCGGAACATTAGTGTTTGGCATCAGTGATGACGATCAAGTAGTTGGTCTTGTTGATGCAGAGAGCGATGCCGAAAGAATAAGCGAAGAGATAAAGACAAAACTTGACCCTATACCTGCCGTCAACCTTGAATTTAAAGAGGTTGAAGGCAAGAAGCTTGTGCTGCTTCATGTTTACAAGGGACAAGAAACACCATATTACTATATAGGCGATAAGCAACGCTTAGCATTTGTAAGAGTTGGCAATGAGTCTGTTGTTGCAGACCGACTTCAACTAAAAAGTCTTGTAATGCAAGGTGCAGGTTGCTCCTTTGATGCGATTCCTTCACCCTATAAGTTTGAGGATATGGCTTTCTCAAAGCTAAAATCCGTACACTTCAAGCGGTTGAACCAATCGTTTGATGATAGTGATTTCGTATCATGGGGCATTGTAGATAATGATGGAAAACTTACCAATGCTGGCGCTCTTTTGGCCGATGACTCCCCTATTCACCATTCTCGCATATTCTGTACCCGTTGGAATGGCTTAGACATGACAAGCGGTTTGGGCGAGGCTTTGGATGATGCAGAACTGGAGGGTAGCGTTATCGGACAATTGCAAGATGCGGTCGCATTTGTTCGGAACAATTCACACCGAAGATGGTGGAAAGAAGATGATTATCGGGAGGAACTGCCCGATTATCCAGAACGTGCCGTAACAGAAGTAATATGTAACGCCATCATTCATAGGGATTACATGGAGCTTGGTAGCGAAATACACATTGATATGTATGATGACCGAATGGAGGTGTATTCCCCAGGCGGTATGTTTGATGGACGCTTGATACAACAACTCGATCCTATGACTGTACCTTCGAAACGTCGCAATCCTTTGCTCGCAGATTTCTTTCATCGCTTAAAGCTTATGGAGCGGAGAGGTAGCGGTATGAAGAAGATTATAGGTGAATATAAGCGTTTTGAGAATTTGGAGAATTATCATGCTCCAATGTTCAATTCCAATGCTTCTGAATTCCATGTTACCCTGTGGAACCTCAACTATGGCATGGATGTCATAAAAGACAATTCTCATGTCGTAAAAGCGTCCGAAGATGTCGTAAAAGACGTCGTAAAAGAGACCGGAGATGTCGTAAAAGCCAAAGCTAATGTCACAAAAGAATTTGTAAAGGCTCAGCGACAAATCTATAAATTGATTTCACAAACACCTCAAATCAATGCCACGCAAATGTCTGAGAGCATGGGCATTTCCCTACGCCAAGTACAGCGATACCTAAAACAACTTTCGGACCTTAAATTGATTGTCAGAGAAGGAGGTCGCAAAAATGGTATTTGGAAAATATTGGATGAAGAATATGAAGGTTTCTTCAAAAGAATCTGAAAAAACACCAGTGGTGGTTCGTTAAAAACACAAAACCAGCCCAATAAACAAATTCAATGACAACCAAAAAAGGCGTACAACCAAAATCATTATGATTTCAGTTGTACGCCTTATTGTTTATTCCTGTTCAGAATGTCTGCTTTAGCAGTGATTATAAAATCTGCGACAACTCCCATGCCCTAACGTGCTTGATGCCATTGCGGGAAGGTAGGCGGAGATCGTCAAGCGAAACTACAACTTTTTCATAGTTGTCGGCAATGAGTTCCAACGGAGCATACTCTCGCTCTATAGTGTGTTCGTCTATAAGCAAGTAAGTAGCTTGTACATAAACTGTACGGTCGTTCTTGATGGCTACGAAATCCACCTCTTTGTCCTTGATACTGCCCACATACACATCGTAACCATGACGCAAGAGCTCCAAATATACAAGGTTTTCTAACAGATAACCCGTTCCATAGCCTAAGCCGGCATAGAGATAATTCTTAAACGAGAGGTCGTTCATGTAATACTTGCAACTGCCCGTAAGCGTTTCCTTACCTTTTATGTTGAAACGCAAAGCACGATGGGCAAGATACACCTCTTCTATATAACCTAAATATGCCGATACCGTGTCATAAGAAGTCTTGCGTCCTTTACTCTTGATGAAGTTGGTAATGTTGGTAATGGAGAGCAGATTAGAGGAATTGTTAACCAAATAGGCAAACAAATCTTCAAGTAATCTGACATCACGAATAGTATAGCGGCGTATTATGTCTTTGAGCAATACCGTATCTTTCAATCCTGATATATAGTTGCGCTTTACATCAGAAGACTGAAAATTAACAAGCTCAGGATAACCGCCATCAGCCATATACTGCATATAACTTTGTTTGCCGACAGATAGCTGATGGATGCTTGCATATTCCTCATAAGACAATGGGAATATATGAAACTCAACATATCTACCAGACAGAAGCGTAGATAACTCGCCTGAGAACATTTTTGAATTAGAGCCAGTTATGAACAACTCATAATCTTCTGTATAATCTTGAGACAGCGAGTTGACCACACGCTCCCAATCTTCAATATCTTGCACTTCATCAATAAAGATATAGATACGTCCTTCTGGTTTCAGTTCTTGGCGATAAAGCCGAATGAAATTATCCAGATCCTTATAATTCTCTATAAAATCAAATGCCGTCAGTTCACGGTTGATGAATACTATATTATTGCCACTGACACCCTGTTGCATAAGATGCATAGCCGTTTGGCGCAAAATATAACTTTTACCCACACGTCGTTGTCCAGTAAGCACCTTCACCACTTTGCTGCCAAGATATTGATTGATGCTTGCGATGTAAAGCGGACGAGGAAATCCGCAATCAATGGTATTACCATACCAAAGGTTATACCTTTTTACAGATTCAACATTTTCGTTCATACTCGAAATTTTCCACAAAGATAAATCTTTTTTCGAGTACAGACGAAAATGTCATCAACTTTAACAATGTTTTCAACCATGGACGAAAATGATAGAAAGAAAGTGGTGGTTTGTTAAAAACACAAAACCAGCCCAATAAACAATTTCAATGACAACCGAAAAAGGCGTACAACCAAAATCATTATGATTTCAGTTGTACGCCTTATTGTTTATTCCTGTTCAGAATGTCTGCTTTAATAGTGATTGATTACTTCACCTCCTCGAAGTCTGCGTCTTGAACATCGTCTGCACCATTGTTGCTGCCGGCATTGTTCTGAGTGCCGCCTGCCTGTTGTCCGTTGAAGCCAGCACCTGCGCCAGGACCTTGCTGAGCACCCTGCGCACCCTGATACATCTGCTGAGAAGCAGCCTGCATGACGGTATTCAGGTTCGCGATGGCAGAGTCGATGGCTGCAACGTCACCGCTCTTGTGAGCATCCTTCAACTGCTGGAGAGCCTGTTCGATACCAGGTTTCTTGTCTGCAGGAATCTTGTCACCGTTATCTTTGAGGAAGTTCTCTGTGGTGAAGATCATAGAGTCAGCCTGATTCATCTTGTCAATCTTCTCGCGCTCAGCCTTGTCTGCTGCAGCGTTCTGCTCTGCCTCAGCCTTCATACGGTTGATTTCGTCTTCGCTCAAGCCAGAAGAAGCCTCGATGCGAATGCTCTGCTCCTTGCCTGTAGCCTTATCCTTGGCAGATACGTTCAAGATACCATTGGCATCTATATCGAATGTTACTTCAATCTGTGGAACACCACGGCGAGCAGGTGCGATACCAGTCAAGTTAAACTGACCGATACTCTTGTTTTGTGCTGCCATCGGGCGTTCTCCCTGAAGAACGTGGATAGTAACTTCAGTCTGGTTGTCAGCTGCTGTAGAGAAAACTTCGCTCTTCTTGCAAGGAATGGTAGAGTTTGCATCAATCAGCTTTGTCATTACACCGCCCATGGTTTCGATACCTAATGTAAGAGGTGTAACATCAAGAAGTACAATATCGCCGACACCACTCTCTTTATTCAAAATAGCTCCTTGGATGGCTGCACCTACTGCAACTACCTCGTCAGGGTTTACACCCTTTGAAGGCTCCTTGCCGAAGTAGTTCTTTACGAGTGTCTGAACGGCAGGTATACGGCTTGAACCACCAACCAGAATAACCTCGTCGATATCAGAAGTCTGGAGCTTAGCGTCGCGGATAGCGTTCTGGCATGGTATCAAGCAAGCCTGAATCAAGTTGTGAGCAAGTTGCTCAAACTGTGAACGCGTCAAAGTCTTTACCAAGTGTTTTGGCACACCGCCTTCAGCTGTGATGTAAGGCAAGTTGATTTCTGTAGAAGTAGAGCTTGACAACTCAATCTTAGCCTTCTCGGCAGCCTCCTTCAAGCGTTGCATAGCCATCGGGTCTTTAGAAAGGTCGATGCCTTCGTCAGCCTTGAAGCCATTAACGAGCCAGTCGATGATTACCTGGTCGAAGTCATCACCACCCAGATGAGTATCACCATTGGTAGAGAGAACCTCGAATACACCGCCACCGAACTCAAGGATAGAGATATCGAAAGTACCTCCACCAAGGTCGAATACGGCAATCTTCATGTCTTTGTTGGCCTTGTCTACACCATAAGCAAGTGCTGCAGCTGTTGGCTCGTTAACAATACGCTTAACGTTGAGGCCAGCAATGGTACCGGCTTCTTTGGTTGCCTGACGTTGTGAGTCGGAGAAGTAAGCCGGAACGGTGATGACGGCATCTGTTACTTCTTGTCCAAGATAGTCTTCTGCTGTTTTTTTCATTTTCTGAAGAACCATAGCAGAAATCTCTTGAGGAGTATATTTACGGTCATCAATTTGTACACGTGGGTATCCACCTTCGTTGACGACCTTGAACGGAACACGTTGAGCTTCCTTAGCACTTTGGTCATAGGTTTCTCCCATGAAGCGCTTGATAGAGTAGATAGTCTTTTGTGGGTTGGTGATGGCTTGACGTTTGGCAGGATCGCCAATCTTGCGTTCACCGTTATCAACAAATCCTACTACGGAAGGGGTAGTACGTTTTCCTTCGCTATTTGCAATGACAACAGGTTCGTTACCTTCGAATACAGCAACACAACTGTTAGTTGTACCTAAGTCTATTCCAATAATCTTTCCCATAATTCTTATATTTTTATTTTTTATTATTATCAAAAATCTTTGTTGGATGAAATATCCGACTTTCTTACTGCAAACCATGTGCCAAATATCAAATTCTGAATTTTTAGTGTGTCATTATGGCATATATCTTCTAATTCCGTTCAGCAATAAACTGTCAATTTTGTCGTTCTTTTTATGAAGCAACTTTAACTAATATGTTTACAGCACTTCTTTTGGAATGGTTTGATATTAATCGACGCGACCTACCGTGGCGACATACGCAAGATCCTTATGCCATATGGTTGAGTGAAGTGATTCTTCAACAGACACGTATTGCGCAAGGCACTGCTTATTGGCAGAAATTTATGGCACGTTTCCCGTCTGTGGAAAGCCTGGCGGCGGCTACGGAGGATGAGGTGCTACGCCTTTGGCAAGGTTTGGGTTATTATAGCCGTGCCCGCAATTTACGCATTGCGGCTCAACAAGTCGTGGATATGGGAGGCTTCCCGTCTACATTTTTAGAACTGAAACGGTTGAAAGGTGTAGGCGATTATACGGCAGCTGCTGTAGCCTCGTTTGCTTTCGGTCAACCCATACCTGCTGTAGATGGTAATGCTTATAGGGTGTTGGCGCGTCATTATGGCATTTCTACTCCTATAGATTCCACAGAAGGGAAAAAAGAGTTTTTTGCTTTGGCTCAATCTTTAATGTCGAAGACTCGGCCGGCTGATTTCAATCAGGCAATGATGGACTTGGGGGCTACACTTTGTATGCCTACGGCAAAACCTGATTGTTCCGTTTGCCCACTTGTTGACTCTTGTGTTGCATTTAGGGAAGGAAGGATAGCTGCTCTCCCTGTAAAAGCCAAGCATACCAAGGTGGCAACCCGTTATCTGTCTTATATATATATAAGGTGTAATGATGAAGTGGCGATTCACCGCCGTGGGGCAGGAGATATATGGCAAGGGCTATGGGAGCCTGTACTTGTGGAAAACGCACCTGTTCCTAATTATGGCGAAACGGCCAAATTGTTATGCCATCATGTAAAACATGTGTTGACTCATCGGGTGATTTATGCCGATTTCTATTTGGTAGAGACAAAAATAAAGCCGACCTTATCGGACGGCTTTATATGGGTGAAAGAGTCAGCTCTTGACGATTATGCCAAGTCGCGCCTCTTTGAAATCTTGCTTGAACGTCTTATTTAGCTTCACTGATAGCTTGCTTGATAAGTCCTTCAAGTTCTTCAGCGAGCTCTGGATTGTCTTTAAGCATCTGTTTTGTCGCATCGCGTCCTTGAGCGAGTTTTGTTCCGTTATAGCTAAACCAGCTACCGCTTTTCTGAATGATGCCATAGTCTACGCCCAAATCCACTATTTCTCCAATCTTTGAAATGCCTTCGCCAAAGGTAATTTCAAATTCTGCTTTACGGAATGGAGGTGCCACTTTATTCTTTACTACTTTCACACGGGTCTGGCTACCGAGTATTTGGTCTCCGTTCTTTATGTTTGTCACCTTGCGAATGTCCAGTCTTACAGAAGCGTAGAACTTTAGCGCATTACCGCCAGTAGTGGTTTCTGGGTTACCGAACATTACACCGATTTTCTCGCGTAACTGGTTGATAAAGATGCAGCAAGTGTTTGTCTTCGATATCGTTGATGTGAGTTTACGCAATGCTTGGCTCATTAGTCTGGCCTGAAGTCCTACTGCAGAGTCACCCATGTCGCCTTCTATCTCTTTTTTGGGAGTAAGGGCAGCCACAGAGTCTACAACGAGCATGTCCACTGCACTCGATCGTATGAGTTGGTCGGCAATTTCCAATGCCTGTTCTCCATTGTCAGGCTGGGAAATCAGCAGGTTGTCTACATCCACTCCCAATTTGGCTGCATAGAAACGGTCGAAGGCATGTTCTGCATCTATAAAGGCTGCTATGCCACCTTGCTTTTGAACTTCGGCAATGGCATGGATGGCCAGTGTGGTTTTTCCTGATGATTCAGGACCGTAAATTTCTATAATTCGTCCTCGTGGATAACCTCCAACGCCAAGAGCTGCATCCAGCCCAATGGAGCCTGTTGGTATAACTTCCACATCTTCTACTTGTTCGTCGCCCATTCGCATGATGGAGCCTTTGCCAAAGTCTTTTTCTATTTTGGCCATAGCTGCTTGCAGGGCTTTCAACTTTCCGTCTTGTATGTTCTTTTGTGCATCAGCACTTTCTTCTTTCTTTGCCATTTTTTAAGTTGTTGGGTTGATAGAATAATTAACTTTTTTTGTTTGTCTGGTTTTATAATTCCAAGTCTCCATCAAAAACTTCGTGCCAGGGTAGTCCTTGTTTGTTGAGTTGCTCCATGAATGGATCTGGATCAAAATCTTCCACATTCCAAACTCCGGGTTTCTTCCAAATGCCTTTTACGAACATCATTGCGCCGATCATAGCCGGCACACCGGTGGTATAGCTAACTCCTTGCATTCCAGTTTCTTTGAAAGCCTCTTGGTGTTTGCAGTTGTTGTAAACATAGTAGGTTTGTTCTTTGCCGTTTTTCAAACCACGAATGCGGCATCCGATAGAAGTCTCCCCTTCATAGTTTTCTCCTAAATCTTGTGGGTTTGGAAGAACGGCCTTCAGAAATTGCAGAGGAACAATTTTTACTTTCGCGGTCTTTCCTGATCCGTCTGCCAATGGAGCTTCGTATTCTATTTCGTCAATGCGTGACATACCCAGATTTTGTATCACATCCAAATAGGTGAGATATTGTTGTCCAAAGGTCATCCAAAAGCGTGCTTGCTTGATAGTGGGATAGTTCTTGACAAGACTTTCAAGTTCTTCGTGGTGCATCAAGTAGCTTTCACGTGGGCCGATGTTAGGATAGGTGAGTGACTTGTGCACTTCTAAAGGTTCTGTTTCAATCCATTTTCCGTCTTTATAGTAAAGTCCTTTTTGGGTAATCTCGCGGATATTTATTTCAGGATTGAAATTGGTGGCAAATGCTTTGTGGTGGTTTCCGGCATTGCAGTCAACGATGTCCAAATAGTTTATTTCGTCGAAATGGTGTTTGGCGGCGTATGCTGTATAGACGCCCGATACTCCGGGGTCAAATCCGCAACCGAGAATGGCAGTTAGTCCTGCCTTCTCAAACTTGTCTTTGTAAGCCCATTGCCAGCTATATTCAAAGTGGGCTTCGTCCTTAGGCTCATAGTTGGCAGTGTCGAGATAGTTTACGCCGCAAGCCAAACATGCGTCCATGATGGTGAGGTCTTGGTAGGGCAGTGCCAAATTAATAACCAATTCTGGCTTGTACGAGTTGAAAAGTGCTTTTAGCTGCTCCACATCGTCTGCATCCACTTTGGCTGTTGGTATGTCCATGTCATATCCTTTGTCGTGGATAGCCTTTACGAGCAAGTCGCATTTTTCCTTTCGTCTGCTTGCAATCATAAACTCGGTGAACACATCTGCATTCTGCACTATCTTAAAAGCTGCTACAGTGGCCACGCCACCGGCGCCAATCATAAGTATTCTTGCCATAACTTTTTGTCAGATTTATTATGTTTTTTGTTTTGTTGCTGCCTATCCTTTCAGCTCTTCTCCTTTAATGCCTAAGGCTTGTAGGAGTGAGTATCCTAGAATTTCTTGTCGAAAATTGCCTCCCATAAGTGGTTGCATGGCAAACAGAGTGATGTGTTTTTCCTCATCCACCTGTTGCAATGTATGCCGGATGGCATCCCAAAGACCGTCTTGTTCTGCATCGGGAACTATCATAATGCGCTTGACCTCTTTCTTGCTGCTAACGGTCTCAATGATATCAAGAAGCAGATCCTCTTTCTTCACAACGTCTTCGTAGGCTATTGATGACAGGACAAACTCTCCTAAAGAGTCTTTGAATGCTTTTCCGTCAAGGTCTTGTTTGAAGTCTGCAGGAAGAAAATTTTCCAATCTCTTAGTGTCTTTTTCGTGCAGTAAGATGACTTGTGTCTCGTGGTCGCCAGCTCTTAGTCCCCCGTCAAGGGCTATGCAGTCTATCCATCGTGCTATGTCGGCTGGAGGAATGGGCCGCCCTAACATTCTTTCAAAGTTTACAATAAGGTCAAAAGCTATTTTGTCAATATAGCCGGCATCGGCTATCAGGATGTTTTCCGACCACTTGATATTGTTGGGTTGTTGTACATTCATAGCTACAAAGTTAGCCATTTTCGATTTAAATGCAAAACAAAAGAAGAAAGATTTAAAATAAATAAGAGTTTCTTGCGTTTTCTTCTAAGATGAGTAAAAAGCACGATAAGGACAGCTATTCCCACATATTAAAATATACGAGTCTCTTTGGCGGGGTGCAAGGATTGGGCATACTTGTTGGTATCATCCGCAACAAGTTGATTGCGGTCATTCTCGGACCTCAGGGAATGGGACTTGTTTCTCTTTTCAACTCCACCATTAAGTTGGTCAGCGATTCTACCAATTTTGGTATTTCCATGAGTGCTGTCAAGAATATCTCTGAAGAATACGACCGTGGCAATCATGAGTTGATAGCCCGTTCTGTGGCTATTGTTCGCCTATGGAGTCTGTTGGCCGCCTTGTTGGGTACTTTTCTTTGTGTCATTCTTAGCCCATTGCTTAGCCGTTTCACGTTTTCGTGGGATGGTCACACGCTCCATTTTGTCTGTTTGTCACCGATTGTGGGCTTGCTGGCCATTACTGGAGGAGAACTGGCCATATTGAAAGGCCTCCGAAAGCTCCGAGGTTTGGCCACAGTTTCAATTTACAATGTTCTTTCCGCTTTGCTAATCTCGGTTCCTATCTATTATGTTTTTGGGCAGCAAGGCATTGTTCCATCGTTGCTTTTGATGGCCTTGGCCCAAACAATAGTGACGATTGCTTATTCTTGCAAGCAGTTTCCTTATCGTGTTTATTTTAACAAGAATTTGTTGGGGAGCGGTTTTGACATGATTAAGTTGGGTGTGGCTTTTGTTGTTGCAGGAATGTTGGGTTCGGGTGCTGATTTTCTGATACGCAGTTACCTTAACAATGTTGGCCAAATAGAGACAGTGGGGCTTTATAATGCAGGCTTTATGATGACCATGACCTATGTTGGAATGGTTTTTTCGGCAATGGAAACCGATTATTTTCCACGTCTGTCAGGTGTCAATAATCTCGGAGTTACTTTCAACGAAACGGTTAACCGTCAGATAGAAGTGATGCTTTTGCTCGTGTCTCCATTGCTGGTTGCTTTTATGATAGCCCTTCCCATATTGCTTCCTCTTCTCTATAGTGGAAAGTTTCTGCCGGCATTGGGCATGATGCAAGTTGTAGTGCTGGTGATGTATTTTCGGGCATTGAAGTTGCCGGTTCAGTATATTCCATTGGCTAAGGGCGATTCTCGGTCTTATTTGTTGCTGGAAGCCATCTATGACATTCTGCTTGTGGCGTTAGTGGTGGTTTTGTTCCATTATAAGGGATTGACGGGAGCTGGTGTGGCCATTCTCATTGCTGGAGTAACGGACTTTGTCGTGGTGTTCATCTATGCCCGTTGGCGTTATGGTTACAGACCGTCTCGTCGTGTGATGATCTATACACTCTATCAGTTGCCGTTCGGTTTGCTGGCCTATGTTCTTACGTTTGTGGCTCAGCCTGTACTCTATTGGTTGGGAGGTATTGCTCTTACGCTTGTTAGTGTTTGGGTGTCTTTGGCAATATTGCGCAACAAGTCCGACTTGCAGCAAGGGTTGTTGGCAAAAATCAAATCCAAGTTCTTACATCAATGAATAAAGTATCGGTTCTTGTAGCGGTCTATAATGCAGCTCCTTTCCTGCCCAAATGCTTGGAGTCGTTGACTAACCAGACGTTTGCCAACCTTCAAATCGTCTGTGTAGACGATTGTTCTACAGACGATTCCCTGTCGGTCTTGAATGAATATGCTCGGCAAGATGATCGCATTAAGGTGGTAGAACGTTCTGTGAATGGGGGTATTGCCAAGGCCCGCAATAGTGGGTTGGCGGTTGCTGATGGCGATTTTGTTTGCATGGTGGATGCCGACGACTGGTTGGCAACTGATGCCATAGCGCAAGCAGTAAAGGTTTTTCAAGACCATCCTCTTTCCGATTGTGTCTTGTTGCGTTTTGTTTTGGCCTATCAAGAAGGAAATGTGTATCGCTTGGAGGACTATCCTTGTGAGGAGTTTGAATGCCTTTCGGGTGAAGAAGCTTTTCTGAAAAGTCTTGATTGGCGCATACATGGCATTTATATGGTGCGCATGTCCATTCAGCAGCGTTTCCGTTATGACGAGAGTGCGCGTTTTTACAGTGATGAAAATACGGCACGTCTGCATTATTTTGTGTCGCGTGAGGTTCGGCAATGTGCGGGTATATACTATTATCTCCAGCATTCGGCTTCTGCCACCCATGCCGTATCTGGCAATCGTTTTGACTCCATAAAGGCGAAGGAAAGTTTAAGACAATGGTTGCAGCAACTTTCTGCTTCACCACAGGTGATAGCTGACTTTGAAAGCGACAGATGGCTGAATGTTGTTGATATGTATTTCTATTACTTCCAGTATCGGCATAAAGGCCTGTCTCAAGCAGATGCCGCTTATGGACTGTCTGAAATACATCGGGCTTGGCGTTCGATAGACATCTCGAAGTTGCCTTCTCGGCTCCGGCGGAAGTTTGGCTATTGTCCACTTCGATTTTCCTGGTGGGCTTTTCGCTTGCAGGAAGAACTCTATTTTTGGCTGCGTTCCCTGTTGCATCGCAACGGTTGACGTGAAGAAATAGTGTTTCTTTATTTTTTTAACGAGAAGTCAAACTGTAGTCCTCCAATCGGTCTGTTGCACACGCTGATTGTTCCTCCATGTAGCAAAACGGCATTTTTTACGATAGCAAGACCAAGTCCTGTCCCTCCCATTTTACGGCTACGGCCCTTGTCAACGCGATAGAAGCGTTCAAACAGTCGTGTCAAGTGCTCTTGTGGTACGCCTATGCCATTGTCTTGAAAGCAGAAGAACCATCGGTCTGTGTCTTCTTTTGCTGTTACGGTGATGCTCGTGCCTTCTCCTGCATAGGCAATGGCGTTGTCGGTGAGGTTTCTGAATACGCTATAGATCAACGACTGGTTGCCTCTAATGCGTATGTTGGCAGGCAAACGGTTTTCAAATGTCATTTTTTTCTGCTCTAATTGAAGGGCTGTTTCCCGTTCTATGTTTTCCACTGTGGCAGAAATGTCCACTTGGTTGAAGTCCATGAAGTCGCGTGCATCGTCCATTCTGTTCAAGGTAGAAATGTCTTGCAGTAGAGAAGTGAGTCGTTGGCATTGTGCATACGAGCGTTTTAGAAACAATTCGCGGCTTTTCTCCTCTATATTTGGGTTGTCGAGGATGGTTTCAACATATCCCTGTATGCTGGCAACAGGCGTCTTCAGTTCGTGGGCAATGTTTTGTGTGAGTTGGTGCTTCAAGATGCTTTGCTCTTTGCGGGTCTTTTCCAGCCGTCGGTATATCTTTATGATGCGTTCGGCAATCTCGCCCAATTCGTCATCGGGAAATCCGAGAAGGTCATCGGTGTCTAGACTCTCGTTGTTGGCGGCTCTTCGGGCAAATATGCGCAACTTAGCAATGTTGTCTCCCAGCCGTTTGGTAAATCTGTATAGAACCACCGTTAGGATGATAATGGCCACAAGGGCAAACCAAATGTAATGTTGGTCGGCTTGCAGCGACCGTGCCAAATCGCTATTGTAGGGGAGGGCGCTTCTTATAATCAAGTGATTGTCCGGAAAATGTGTGGCTGAATAGAAAAAATCGCCTTTTAGCGTTCGGCTATTTCTGTCTATATCATAGCCCGAACCATGCAGAAGGGCATCGTGCACCTCTTTGCGGCTGGCATGGTTGCTAAAGTTTTTGTAGTCTTTGCGCAGGTTGTCAAATATGACGTGTCCCTGCTCGTCGATAATGGTCACACGTAGTGAGGGCAGGTTGTGTTCTTTTACAAATTGAGAGAGCGCTTTTTCCGAATTCCCCGTGTAGGTGATGGCTTCGTACATGCGCTGGTTATAGTCTTGCAAGCGCATATTTAGCGTGTCTATCTTGTATTCTTTTTCGCGTCGTTGCTGAAAAACAATGAAAGCTACTGCAAAAACAAGAAATATGGAAAGTACGGTTAAGTAGAGTTTTTTGCCTATTGTAACTCTTTTCATCTGCCAATGGATTTTTAAGCGTCAAAATAATATCCGAAGCCCAAGCGTGTAACGATGCATTTCGAAAAACGCCCTATCTTCTTTCTGACGCGTGTAATGTTAACATCAATGGTGCGGTCGAGCACCAATACATCTTTCGGCCAAATGCGATCGATGAGTTCTTGACGGCTGAAAACGCGTCCGCGTTCTTTTAGCAACAACTCCAGTATTTCGAATTCTGTTTTGGTGAAGGGGATATTTTCCCCATCGATTGAGACAAGTTTCTTGCTGAGATTGAGTTCCAACCCTTGATAATGAATGGTCTTTTGCGCATTGGCGTCCTTGTCGTCGTTGGCACGGCGCAACACCGCCCTTATCCGCACAAGTACTTCACGAATGCTGAATGGTTTGGAAATGTAGTCGTCGGCTCCCAGATTGAATCCTGTTACGGTGTCGTTCTCTGTGTCGCGGGCTGTAAGGAAGATGATTGGAATATCCTTTGTGGCGGAATCGCTTTTTAGCTGTTTGGCTAATGAAAAACCAGACATACCGCCCATCATCACATCCAACAACAAAAGATTGAACGACGCAATGTCAAGTGTTTGGGCCTCCTCGGCTGAATTGGCGGTTGTCACTTGATAGCCTTCTGTCTCAAGGTTGAACTTCAGAATTTCACACAAGTCTTGTTCGTCATCAACCACTAAAATCTTAAAGTTTTTTTCTTCCATATCTTCCACTTCTGTTTATGTTGGCAAAGTTACGGCAACTGTTCTTCATGCCTGTGACAATGATGTTACAATGTCGTTAAATTTGCCATATGGCCGCTATTTGTTTGCAACTGTTAAGGTGACGTTTTTTTATAGTGGATATTCGTCAAAAGCGTATAGGGCTGTAGAGAGATAACGCTCGCCGGTGTCTGGCAACAAAACCACTATTTTTTTCTCTTTATTTTCCGGTTGTTGGGCTAAAAGTGTAGCAGCATAGACTGCGGCTCCTGAGCTAATGCCAACCAAAAGCCCTTCTTGTTGGGCCAGTTGGCGACTTGTCAGGAAGGCGGCATCGTTTTCTACGTCTATCACTTCGTCTATGACGCTGGCATCATAGGTCTTAGGGACGAATCCGGCCCCTATACCTTGTATCTTGTGGGGGCCACTTGTGCCGCCGTTAAGCACAGGACTGGTGGCGGGTTCCACTGCCACAACTTTTGTTTTTGGGTTCTGCTCTTTTAAGTAGCGGCCTACTCCGGAGATTGTACCGCCGGTTCCCACGCCTCCAACAAATATGTCGATTGCTCCATCTGTGTCTTGCCAAATTTCCGGTCCGGTTGTTTCATAGTGTCGTTGGGGATTTGCTGGATTCTCAAACTGTTGCAGGATAACTGCACCAGGGGTGTTGTCGCGCAGTTCCTCGGCTTTTTTGATGGCTCCCGGCATACCCGCCTTTCCATCGGTAAGAACAACCTTCGCCCCATAGGCTTTGACAAGGTTGCGTCGTTCCACGCTCATCGTTTCTGGCATGGTGAGTATGAGGCGATAGCCTTTTACTGCTGCAACAAGAGCAAGTCCGACTCCCGTATTTCCGCTTGTGGGTTCGATAATGGTTGCACCAGGTTTTATGCGCCCTGTTTTCTCTGCATCTTCTATCATGGAGAGAGCGATACGGTCTTTTACACTACCTCCTGGATTGAAAAATTCTACTTTTGCAATGATTGGTGTCTGTAAACTCTTGTTTGCAGAGTACTTGCTGAGTTCTAAAAGTGGTGTGTGACCGATGAGATCGGTCAACTTTTTGGCGATTTTCCCCATGGTAAATATTCCTTTCTATGCTATATTTCAAATTAAGCCTATTATTCCCTAGCAATAGGGAACAATAGGCTTGTAAAAGAATTAATCGACGTATGTGAATGCTTCTTCAAGCGCATCAATAAGGTCTTCCACGTTTTCCGTTCCAATGCTGAGACGGATTGTGGATGGATAAATGTGCTGCTCCTCCAGCTCTTTTGGACTGAGCTGAGAGTGAGTTGTTGTTGCCGGATGGATAACCAACGACTTTACGTCGGCCACATTGGCTAACAACGAGAAGATGCGAAGGTGGTCAATGAACGCCCAGGCCTCTTTCTCTCCTCCTTTAATGTCGAAAGTGAAGATGCTTCCGCCTCCGTTGGGGAAGAGGCGTTGGTAGAGCTCATGATCCGGATGAGTGGGGAGTGAGGGGTGGTTAACTCTTGCCACTTTAGGGTGCTTTGCCAAATACTCTACAATGCGTTTGGTGTTGTAGCTATGGCGTTCCACTCTGAGCGACAGTGTCTCAAGCCCCTGCAAGAGTATCCATGCGTTAAACGGGCTAATGGCTGCACCAGTGTCGCGGAGGAGTACGGCGCGAATGCGAGTGACAAATGCTGCTGGACCTGCAACATCGGCAAATACTGCTCCATGGTAAGATAGCTCCGGCTTGGCTATCGATGGATATTTGTCGGCATTGGCTTTCCAGTCAAACTTTCCTCCGTCAACGATAACGCCACCAAGAGAGCTTCCATGACCTCCGATGAACTTGGTGGCAGAGTGTACCACGACGTCTGCTCCATGTTCAATGGGGCGAATGAGATAAGGTGTTCCAAACGTATTGTCAACAATGACAATGGTGTTGTGCTTGTGGGCAATTTCGCTGATGCGGTCAATGTCGGTTACCGAAGCGTTTGGATTGCCGAAGGTTTCTATAACAACGGCTTTTGTGTTGGGACGGAATGCTGCATCCACTTCGTCAAAGTTGGATGGGTCTACAATGGTAGTTTCCACTCCTTGTGTGCTGAGCGTATGCTCGATGAGGTTGAAAGTGCCTCCATACAGGTTGTTGGCAGCAATGATGTGGTCTCCGTTACGGGCTACGTTCTCGATGGCGTAAGTGACGGCTGCCGCTCCTGAGGCTACTGCGAGTCCTGCTACTCCGCCTTCAAGCGCTGCTACACGATCTTCAAAAACCCCTTGGGTGCTATTAGTCAAACGCCCATAAATATTGCCTGCATCACGAAGGCCAAAGCGGTCGGCTGCATGCTGGGAATTGTGAAAAACGTAAGAAGTTGTTTGGTAGATTGGAACCGCGCGTGAATCGGTTACGGGGTCTGCATGTTCTTGTCCTACATGCAACTGTAAGGTCTCGAAGTGGTACTTCTGATTACTCATAGTTTTGTGTCCTTTCTGTTTTGTGCGACTCCTCTGTGGGCCCTAATGAGAGGTCAGTGGAGCTGCGGTTAATACATTTATTGATATTATTAAAAGCTGTCTACTTGACTATGACACTGCAAAGCTACGGATAATAATTGGAATGGCAAGCCTTTAGAACAATTTTTTTTTGCATTTATTAAAAATTTTCTGTGACTTATTTCTGCTATTTTGACACATTTATTTTTGGAAAATCATTAAATTTGTGACTAATAAAGACTTTATAGCTATGCAGAAATATGCCGATTACATAGAGCAGATTGAAATAGAATCGCTTTGGGGTGGACGTAAACACATTGTGTGGAATCTCGACAGAAAGGTAAATATCCTTAGCGGAATCAACGGAGTGGGGAAGTCTACTATATTAAATAAGGTGGTAAAAGGCCTTTCCCAAGGGGGCGAGTTTCCTTCTCACCTGCTTAAGGGTGTTCATTTACAGGTCTTTCCTGCCGATGCCAAATGGATAAAGTTTGACATCATCCGCTCTTTCGACCGGCCTCTAATCAATTCGGAAGCCATTAACAAATTAGACTTGAGCCTGGCCACAGAACTTGATTGGCAGTTGTTTCAGCTTCAGCGCAAATATTTGGACTATCAAGTCAACGTGGGCAACCGTATCATTGCCGCTTTGCAATCGGGAACGTCCGATGCTGCTAAACGGGCTCAGGCGCTCTCCGAACCCAAAAAGCGTTTCCAGGACCTTATAGACGACTTGTTTCAGGAAACGGGTAAGAAGATTGTCCGGACTGAAAATGAAATCCGTTTTTCGCAACTTGGCGAGACGTTGTACCCTTACCAACTGTCGAGTGGCGAGAAGCAAATTCTGGTGATTCTCTTAACGGTGCTGGTTGAGGACCAGCAAAACTATGTTTTGTTTATGGATGAGCCGGAGGTGAGCCTGCATGTGGAATGGCAGAGCAGGTTGATTGACCTTATTCTGGATCTCAATCCGAATGTGCAAATCATCCTGACAACCCATTCTCCCGCTGTCATCCAAAACGGTTGGATAGACAAGGTGACAGAAGTTTCGGAAATTACAGACCCTAAATAACCTGTTGTTATGAGTTCGCGGTTGATAGACAACCTTTCGTCCGACTATATACAAGCTGCCAACAGACTACGCGGGCGGAATGCCCGCCAACGGATAGTGGCCTATGTGGAAAGCTATGACGATGTGTTCTTTTGGCGAACGGTACTGACTGGGTTTGAAGACCAAACCCATTATTTTGAGGTGATGCTTCCTTCGCACGAAAAATTGGGCAGAGGCAAGAAGGCGGTACTTATGAATTTGCTGAAGAAAAAGGTCGGACGGAATATGATTGCCTGTGTTGATGCCGATTACGACTATTTGCTGCAAGGAGCTACACCCATGTCACAAATGGTGTGCAACAATCCCTACGTCTTTCATACCTATGTCTATGCCATCGAAAACTTTCAGTGTTATGCACAAAGTCTTCATGACGTTTGTGTGGCCGTGACCCTCAACGACCATGCTTTGTTTGATTTTGAATCCTATCTTCACCGTTTTTCAAAAGCAATCTATCCTTTGTTTGTCTGGAGCGTCTTGTTCTACCGTAAAGGAAAGTATGCCCATTTCACGCTTTCCGATTTCAACCAAGCTATCGAACTGGGACGCTTCTCTTTGGAACGCGCAGAAGAAAACCTTTTAAATGTGCAGCGGAAAGTGCAACGGAAAGTGAACTCTTTTGCTAAAGAATATGCCAAAGAAAAAACCGAATACCAGCAATTGTCCGACCAACTTGCTTCGCTGGGAGTGACACCCGAAACCACCTATTTATATATTCAGGGACACCATCTTTTTGACGGTGTGGTGGTGCCCATGATGGAAAAGGTTTGTGAGCGGTTGGTTCGTGAGCGGGAACGTGAGATTTGTAGAACGGCCATTCATTCAACCCAACGTCGCAACGAACTGTCTTGTTACGATCATAGCATCAGCGAAACCATATTGATGCTTCGACGTAATACGGGTTATAAACAGTCGCCGCCATTCCAGCGGTTGCAAGCCGATATATCCCGTTTTATGGAATGGATACAACGTCCAAACACCGATGCAACATTGTCTCGGGAAACCCTTTAGGACGGAGAATATACAGGCATTTGACCCTTATGCAAGACCTGTAATTACATACTGAAGGCAATCAGTTTTCTTTCCAAAACGTACGGGTGAAAAGCACCAAAACGGTGAATAACTCAAGACGCCCCACCAACATCAGAAACGAGCAGAGCCATTTTGCAAATATAGGAAGTTCGTCCCACGACATTGTAGGCCCTATTTCCAATCCCAAAGTTGGCCCCACATTGCCTAAGCAACTTAATGTAATGGTGATGGAGTTAGTGTCGTCAATGCCTGCTGCTATCATTGTAAACGAGCAGATGAAAGCCAACAACAGGTATAATCCCAAGAAACCCAGCAAGGTGACGCGTTTGGATTGAGGAACATTCACACCATCTATCTTCATAGGCAATACTGCGTTCGGATGTAAAATCTGCCGAAACTCGTTGCGGATGACCTTTAACAACATCACGCCACGTATGCTCTTGATGCCTCCGGCGGTGGAACCGGAACAACCACCCACAAACATACAGATAGACAAAACTACCCATGTAACGCGGGGCCATTTGGCTGCATCATCGTTAAACAGGCCGGTTGTGGTAATGAACGAGACCACCTGAAAGGCGGAAGAGCGAAACGCATGTTCCAAATCATAATGATTCCGGTAAATCAGTTCCACCATTATAAATAAAGTGGAAATGACTATTGTCATGATATAGAAGCGAAACTCCGAGTGTTGGAACATCTGTCGCACTTTCCCTTTCACTACAGAGTAGTATAAAAAGGTGAAGTTGACGCCCGAAAGAAAACAAAACAAAATACAAACATAGTCTTCGGCGATGGAGTGGAACGAAAGAATGCTCCCGCCACTTGTGGCAAAACCTCCAGTGGCAGTACTGGTCATGGCATAGTTGAGCGCATCAAACCAGTTCATGCCACATAGCTTGTAGCTTGCCACACAGGCAATTGTCAATACCAAGTAGACAGTCCAAATCCACTTGGAGTTTGTGCTGAGGCGTGGATGGAGTTTGCTTTTGATAGGTCCGGTAGACTCTGCTGCAAATATTTTTACGCTACCTCCCACCAAAGAAGGAAGAATGGCGATGGTGAAGAACACGATGCCAAGGCCTCCAATCCATTGTGTGAGCGAACGCCAGAACAACAATTCCTTAGGAAGATATTCCGGATGGTCAAAAATGGAGGCTCCTGTAGTGGTGAACCCGCTCATCGTTTCAAAGAAAGCATTGGTGAAAGACAAGTCGGGACACGTGAAAAGAAAAGGCAATGTGCCAAAAAGGGAGTACAAAATCCAGATGACTGTAACCACAAAGTAGGCATCACGCCGTCCTAAATTGTTATTGGCTTTGCGCCCGAACAAACGAAAGACGACACCTGTGCCAATTGTTATGAGGATGCTCCATAAGAATGCAGCCTTGTCTTGCCCATGGTAGCAAAGTCCAATGAGCATACAACACAACATCAACATTGCCTCCAAATAGAGTAAAGAACCAAATATTTTACTTATGATGCGTAGGTTCAACATAATCAGTTGAATAGTTTTTCCAGTTTCTTCATGTCAATATTATGGCAGAAAACCACCACCGAGTCACCTTCTTGTATTTGAGTATTACCCGAAACCAGCATTCCTTCTCCATTGCGAACAATGCCGCCAATGGTCATCCCGCTCGGGAGTCCAAGGTCTTTAACGGGCTTTTTAGTGACTTTGGAGCCTTCTTGGGGAACAAATTCTGCAACATCGGCATTGGCAGTCATAAGGAAACGCACGTTGTGAACGTTGGCGTCAAGTAGCATTTGATAGATGTGGCTTGCAGCAATGACCTTCTTGTTGGTGATAGTTCCGATGTCCAGACTTTCTGCCATGCTCACGTAGTCCATGTTTTCTACCATTGCAACAGTCTTCCTCACCCCCATTCGTTTGGCTGTAAGGCAAGCAAGGATGTTGGTCTCGGCATTGCCAGTGAGGGCAACAAAGGCTTGTGTGTTGCGAATGCCCTCTTCGGTGAGTAATGATAAGTCGCGTCCGTCGCCGTTGATGACAAGTGTGTCCTCATCGAAAAGTTCGTTAAGCACTTCGCAACGGTTGAAATCCTTCTCCAAGATTTTGGCGTTCATATACTCGGGCATTATTTGCACAGCTCTCACTGCCGTCTTTCCGCCACCCATAATCATGACATTCTTGACATCCGTATAATTTTCTTTGCCTACAATCTTGCGGATGTAGGGGATGTAGTTGCGCATAGTCATGAAGTAGACCAAGTCGTACACTTTCAGTTCATCGTTGCCTCCAGGGATGATGGTCTCGTTCCCACGCTTGATGGCAACCACATGGTAGGGGTCGTCGGGCCCGCTAATGTTGCGTAGAGGCTGGTTGAGGATTGTACACGACTCACGTAGCTTGATGCCAAGCATGACTAATGCTCCCCCGTGAACGTCCCACCGTTGGCGCACCCACGACATCTTGAGCCCTTTAATGATGTCTCTTGCAGCCAATATCTCGGGGTAGATGATGCTGGAAACGCCCATTTGGTTGAAGAACTCTTGATTTTCAGGTGCAATATATTCGGGATTGTCCACTTTTGCCACTGTTTTCTTCGCCCCAAGTGCCTTTGCCATGGTGCAGGCACAGAGGTTTGCACTTTCATCGGGGGTAACGGCGATAAACAAGTCTGCCGTGTCGGCACCAGCTTCGCGAAGTGCTTTAATGCTGGTACAAGAGGCTTCAAATGTTAAAAGGTCGTAGTCGCGCCCTAAACGCTCAAGATTTTCCTCATTGGTGTCCATGAGTGTGATGTCATAATGGTTGCGCGACAGTAATTTGGCAAGGTAGGTTCCAATGGCATAAGCGCCAGCAATGATTATCTTCATGAGAGTATGGCTTTTTTAATAGATGCTACATCAATTCCTGCAAGTTGGTGTAGCTGTTGCACCGTTCCTTGTTCTATAAACTGATCGGGTAGACCAAGTCGGGTTAAGCGGGGGGTGAAATGATGGTCAGAAAACCATTCCAATACCGCTGAGCCCATTCCGCCATTGCGAACGCCGTCCTCAATGGTGATAACTCGTTGGAACTTGTTGCCTACTTCGTTGAGAAGAGTTTCGTCAAGAGGCTTGACAAACCGCAAGTCGTAGTGCGCAACAGAAACGGTTTCACCCTCAGCGGTTAATTCGGTGATGGCTTGCTCTACATCATTTCCAATGGGGCCGAGTGACAAGATTGCCACGTCGTCTCCTTCATGGAGCTTACGTCCGGTTCCTACCGCAATCTCTTCTAAGGTACATCGCCAATCGCTGAGTACGCCACGGCCACGTGGATATCTTATAACAAAAGTCCCTTTGTTAGGCAATTGGGCGGTATACATCAGTCGGCGCAGCTCTCGCTCGTCCATAGGGGAACTTATTGTCAGGTTAGGAATGGGGCGTAGGGCTGCAATGTCAAAGGCACCATGGTGGGTAGCTCCGTCTTCTCCCACTAAACCGGCCCTGTCTAAACAAATAACTATGGGAAGATTGAGGATGGCTGCATCATGTATGATGTTGTCGTAAGCACGCTGGGCAAACGAACTGTAGATGTTACAGAATGGAATTAAGCCGTCTTTGGCCATTCCTGCACTAAAGGTAACAGCGTGGCCTTCGGCTATGCCAACGTCAAATGCCCGCTTTGGCATTGCCTTCATCAAAATGTTCATGGAGCATCCTGTGGGCATGGCTGGAGTGACTCCAACAATTTTGGAATTTTGTTGTGCCAATTCGAGCAATGTCTCCCCGAAAACATCCTGGAATTTCGGTGGTTGGTGGCTGCAATCTGCCACAAGCCGTTCGCCAGTGTCAGGGTCAAACTTGCCGGGAGCGTGCCAAATGGTTGCTGATTCCTCGGCCGGTTTATACCCTTTGCCCTTAATGGTGTGCAGATGGAGAAGCTTTGGGCCTTTCATATCTTTGATTTGGCGCAGAATACGTACCAGTTCAATCACATTGTGCCCATCGAAAGGACCGAAATAACGGATGTTCATTCCCTCAAAGATGTTCTGTTGGTGAGAGAGGGCAGCCTTTATGGCATTGTTTAACCGGATAATGCCGTTTCGGCGGTTGTCGCTTAGATAGCCTTTGGCATGAAGCCATTGGCTTGCTTTGAAACGTATGCGGTTGTAGGTCTCGTTGGTGTCGAGTTGAAGAAGATACTTTTCCATACCTCCAACGGCATGGTCTATGCTCATGTCGTTGTCGTTCAGGATAATAAGCAAATCGTTGGGAGAACTGGACACGTTGTTCAGCCCCTCAAAAGCCAATCCTCCGCTCATTGCTCCGTCCCCGATGATGGCAACAACATGGCGTTTGCCGTTCCCAGTGAGCTTTGCTGCTACTGCCATACCCAGAGCTGCTGAAATGCTATTGGACGCATGGCCACAGGTGAATGTGTCGTATTTGCTTTCCAAAGGAGATGGGAAAGGTCGAAGCCCGCCCAATTTTCTGTTTTCACAAAAGCGCTCGCGACGTCCTGTAAGGAGCTTGTGGCCGTATGCCTGATGGCCAACGTCCCAAACAAGACGGTCTTCGGGAGTGTTGAAAACATAATGGGTGGCGACAGTAATCTCAATTACTCCTAAGCTGGAAGCAAGGTGACCAGGGTTGACAGACAACTCGTCAACGATGTCTTGCCGTAACTCGGAGCAGAGTAGAGGTAATTGTTCCACTTTCAGCTGTCGAAGGTCTGAAGGTGAATTAATCTTTTCAAGTAAGCTATATTTGCCGTTTTCTGACATAATATCGGTTGCTAAAACCTTGCAAAGATACGCTTTTTTAAGATACCATCAAAAAAAAGCCCTCCTAAATTGTTCCAATTCAGCTGAAAAGCGTATCTTTGTGTTTGTAAACAGTGCCTGTTTCGTGGCACTGAATCATCATTTTTTAATTGATAAATATATAAGGTATGAGAACTTATGTTTATGCTCTTGCCATAGCGGGCGTCTTGTCGTTGCCGGTAAAAGCCCAAACCAAGGATGGCGGGATTGATGCCAAGATGTTGCAAACCATACAGAGTGGGGCGTCTGCAACAGGAGCTGATGGAGCTTTGCGCAATGCAATAGCCTCCAATTCGATAGACGATTTGGCAAAAAACTTTCGTAACCAGGGACCCGTTGACACTTATTTCAGTGTGGAAACTCCCAAGCAAAGCATTCATGACCAAAAATCAAGTGGCCGCTGCTGGCTCTTTTCGGGGTTGAATGTCTTACGTTCCAAGTTTGCCCGTCAACATGCAGATTCTGTTAAAGTGGAATATTCTCAGGCTTATCTGTTCTTTTATGACCAGTTGGAAAAAGCCAATCTTTTCTTGCAGGGCGTGATAGACTGTGCCAATAAGCCTATGGAGGATGATGAAGTGCGTTTCTTCTTTAAATCACCTATTGGCGATGGAGGAACCTTTTGTGGCGTAGCAGACTTGGCCGATAAATATGGTTTGGTGCCAATGGAGGTGATGCCAGAAACCTATTCGGCAGAGAATACCAGCAGAATGGCTCGTCTTGTAAGTTCAAAGTTGCGTGAATATGGCTTGGAATTGCGTAAGATGGTTGCTGAAAAGAAAGGCAAGGGCGCTATAAAAGCGCGTAAGACAGAGATGTTGCAAACCGTTTACCGCATCTTGTCCCTTTCGTTGGGCGAACCTGTCCGATCGTTTACATTCGCATTTAAAGACAAAAACGGGAAACAAATAGGCGAGCCCCGTGTCTACACGCCCAAAGAGTTTTATAAGGAAACCGTTGGTGGCCCCATAAATGGAACGTTTATAATGGCAATGAACGACCCACGTCGGTCTTACTATAAGACTTATGAAGTGGAGTTTGATCGTCACACTTATGACGGACACAACTGGAAATACATCAATCTCCCTATGGAAGACATTGCCAAACTGGCCATTGCTTCCCTTCGGGATAGTGCGAAGATGTATTCCAGCTATGATGTTGGTAAGCAACTTGACCGTAAACGTGGTTACTTGGATCTTGACAATTACGACTACGGAACGCTTTTTGGAACGTCATTCCCGATGGATAAAGCAGATAGGATAAGTACTTTTGACAGTGGGTCAACTCATGCCATGACGCTGACGGCCGTAGATTTGGATGCCAAAGGACAACCCGTAAAATGGAAAGTGGAAAATTCTTGGGGCGCTACTTACGGCCAACAGGGTTGTTTGATAATGACCAATCGCTGGTTTAACGAGTATATGTTCCGGCTGGTGGTTGACAAAAAGTATGTACCGGAGAATATCTTGAAAGCCGAGCAACAGAAGCCAACGATGGTAACTCCTGATGATCCGCTTTTTGAAGAAGATAGATGAAAACAAAAAAAATCCCTTGCCCGATGTCAGGTAAGGGATTTTTTTGTCTTAGGACAAATGTTAAACAAGTGTTGCAACAACGTCTTCGCGGGTACCCGGAAGCATATCGATGACTGGAATTTCGGGCATTGTGTAGCAACCAGGTTGCAGACGCATTGATGCACGTGCTACATTGACGAGCACTTGAGCTGTTAAGGCAGGGTTGTTGATGCTCATATTGAATTCGAAGCGTTGGTTTTGGGTCTTGCCGCTTACACCTTTTCTAACCAGGTTGACCCCGTGTCCCATGTCGCGTACGTCGTCAACGGAAGCTACAGCAAACACATGCGTCTCGTCATTGGCAAAGTATGGGTCGGCTTTAATTTCTTTTGTTACTTCCTCAATGGTAGCACCGTCTTCCAATTCCACGTAAACCATGCGACGATGAATGCCTTCTCCCAAAGGAATTGTTACAGAGAGAGCGTTTTTGACACCCTTTTTGCTGCGTACGCACACACTGTGTCCCATGCTCATACCAGGACCGAAGTTGGTATAGGTAAGGCCTTTGGGCGCAAGACTTTCCATAAGAACGCGTACAATAGAGTCTGATCCTGGATCCCATCCAGCCGAAATGACGCTGACTTTACCTGCTTTTTTGCAGTTCTCCATCTGCTTTGTGCGGTAGTCGAGGATGCTGGTGTGGATGTCAAAGCTGTCTACGGTGTTGATGCCAAGCGCTACAATCTTCTCGGAATATTCGGGGCAAGAGCGTGTAGGAGTAGCCAAGATAGCCACATCTACGTTCTTTAATTTTGCGATATCGTCTACAACATCGTATGCAGCCAATTCGGCTGGCTTGTCTTTTGCTCCCTGACGGCGTACGATGCCTGCTATTTCAAAATCTTTAGCGGCTTCTAAAGCTTGTACGGAATATTTTCCGATGTTGCCGTAGCCTACTACGGCGGCTCTGATTTTTCCCATTTTTAATAGTTTTTATTTGGTTGTTTAAATCTGTTTCTATTTGCAAAAGTACGGGAAACTAATGAAATTATCATCATTTGCTAAACCTTTTTCAAATAAATTTAGTTTTCTTTCTTTACAATAAAGGCTGATACTATACGTTTATAAAAGGTATATATACACCAATAAGGTTGAATAATGATAGAATATATTCGTGGCGAATTGACTGAACTGACCCCTGCTTTGGCTGTTGTAGAGGCTTTTGGAGTGGGTTATGCTTTGAACATTTCGCTTAATACGTATACTGCCATTCAGGGCAAAAAGGAGGTTCGGCTCTTTGTTGAAGAATGTCTTGTGGCAGGAGGCCGTGATGATAGCTTTACCCTTTATGGCTTTGCTGCAAAGCAGGAACGGGCTTTATACCGTATGCTCATATCTGTTAGTGGGGTAGGGGCAAATACTGCACGCATGATTTTGTCTTCTTTAACGCCTGCTGAGCTATGCAATGTTATTGCAAATGCCGATGAAAAAGCGCTGAAAGCTGTCAAGGGAATCGGTCTTCGCACCGCGCAAAGGATAATAGTAGACTTGAAAGACAAAATCGTTTCATCAGGCATTGCCGAAGAACTCCATGTCTGTTCGCAACCAAATGCCGCTTCTAACGTGAATGTCAGCGTTAGGGATGAGGCTGTCAGCGCCCTGACGATGTTGGGATTTTCTCCGGCTCCTTCTTCAAAAGTGGTTGTGTCTATCCTTACCGAGCAGCCTGATCTGCCGGTAGAGCAAGTTGTAAAGTTGGCTTTAAAGCAAATTAAGTAGTCCCCAAGGGTTTGAAATATCGCAATAACATATCGTTTCTTGTTCTTCTGTTGCTATGTGTCAGTGTGTGGACATTGGCAGGTCAGATGGGGTGGACCTCTTCGGCAATGCCCTTTTTGTCGTTGGTAGCTCCTCCAGACACTGCAAAAAAAGTGCAGATGCCCGAGTTGGAAATAGACGATGAAGCCATTCCCGACTCTTTGCTCCATCCTCGTTGGAAGGTACAACGCACCACGCCGGTCACTTTTGATGACCTCCGCCAAGGCTCCTATGACCTTGCCCGCCCCGAAAATATGCAGCAAACGGTAGAATACAACGACACGTTGGACCGTTATATTATAGGTAATAAAATAGGTGGAACTTATGTTACGGCACCTATTATGATGACCCCTGAGGAGTATCGGAAGTGGAGTGAAAGCCGAAGTTTCTCCGACTACTATCGTTCCAAGAACCAAGAGATACTTCAAACGCAAGGAAAAGAGAAATTCGATTTCTCAGATATGCACTTTAGCCTTGGCCCCGCTGAAAAGATATTCGGTCCTGGTGGAGTGCGGATAAAAACGCAAGGAACTGCAGAATTGAAGTTTGGAGCAACCCTAAAAAACATAGACAACCCGTCATTGCCCATTCGCAACCGTAAGACAACGACGATGGACTTTGATGAAAAAATCAATTTGAATGTTAATGGAAAGGTCGGTGACAAGGTCAACATGAACCTCAACTATAACACCGATGCCACTTTCGACTTCGATCAGCAAAATCTCAAGCTGAAATATGAAGGGAAAGAAGATGAGATTGTGAAGTTGGTGGAAGCCGGAAATGTTTCTTTCCCCTCCAACAATTCTTTGGTTCAAGGTGCAAGCTCCCTGTTTGGTGTTCGTACTGATTTCCAGTTTGGAAAGTTAAAGCTCCAGACAGTGTTGTCTCAAAAGAAGTCTTCCAGCAAGAGTGTTAGCTCAAAAGGCGGTAAACAACTCACTCCTTTCGAAATAGATGTTGCCGATTACGAGGAAAACCGCCACTTCTTTTTATCGCAATACTTCCGCGATAAATATGATGCATCCATGAAGACGCTTCCCAATCTTACCACAGGTGTGACCATTAATCGTGTGGAAATATGGGTAACCAACAAGACGGGAACCACTCAAAACACACGTAACATCATTGCTTTAACCGATTTGGGTGAAGGCAATAAAGTGTCCAACACCGCGTTGTGGGGTAGTGGCGCAGGGTCAGTACCAAGCAATAATGCAAATAGCGAGTACACGATGATGACCACAGCTTATGCAGGTGCAAGGGACATAGACCAGGCGTCTACCGTGTTGGAAGGTGGTGGCTTGGTGGGCGGTGCCGATTATGAGAAACTCTCAAACGCCCGATTGCTGAACAGTTCTGAATATACCGTTAACCAAGCGTTGGGGTATGTATCTTTGAAGACATCCCTGCAAACCGATCAGGTGTTGGCCATCGCGTATGAATACACTTATGGTGGGCAAACTTATCAGGTAGGTGAGTTCTCCAGCGACGTCACTAATGCCAATCAGGCATTGTTTGTCAAATCGCTGAAGAATACTAGTAACAATCCGCAACAAGGCAACTGGGACTTGATGATGAAAAATGTCTACTATCTGGCATCCACTGTTGAGAAAGAAAAGTTTCGCTTAGATGTGAAGTATCAAAGCGATACGACTGGTGTCTACCTGTCTTATATTCCAGAGGCGCAAGTCAAAGACAAACCCATCATCAAGTTGTTGGGAGCCGACCGTCTGGACAACAACAACCGTACCAACCCCAATGGCTATTTTGACTATGTGGAAGGATACACCGTCAGCAATGGGCGTGTGTTCTTTCCTGCGGCAGAACCATTCGGTGAAGCCATGTATCAAGCCCTTGTCAAGTCAGGTGTTTCAGACAGTAAAGCCCGCCAATATGCTTTTACCGAATTGTACGACTCAACCAAAACCATAGCAAAACAAATAGCCGAGAAAGATAAATACCAGTTGGTGGGCCAGTTCCGTGGCACTACGGCCAATGTTATTTCTTTGGGGGCCTATAACGTTCCTCAAGGTTCGGTTGTGGTTACTGCCGGTGGCGTGACGCTCACTGAAGGTTCAGACTACAGTGTAGACTATTCGGCAGGTGAGGTTACAATCCTCAATCAAAGCATTATCGATGCAGGAACGGCTGTAAACGTGTCATTGGAGAGCAACACCGACTACGCCCAGGAACGCAAGACGATGTTGGGATTGAATTGGGAATACGACTTTTCCAAGAACTTCCAACTTGGCGGAACGTTCATGCACTTGTCAGAACAGGCACTCACCACTAAGGTCAATATGGGTAGCGAGCCGCTCAACAACACTATTTGGGGCTTGAACTTGAATTGGAAAAAGGAGAGCCAATGGCTTACCAATATGCTCGACAAGTTGCCGTTCCTTCATCTTACCCAACCGTCCAACATTTCTTTATCTGCAGAATTTGCCCAGTTGATAGCTGGACAAAGCAAGGGAACGCAAGACAATGCTTCTTATCTTGACGATTTTGAAAACACCAAGAATGCTATAGACGTCTCTCAACCCACCTCGTGGATTATCTCAAGTGTTCCTTCCGATTTCCCCGAACATACCGACAAGACAACACTCCAGAGTGGTTATTGGCGCTCTTTGTTGGCTTGGTACAATATCGATCCGTTGTTTACACGTCGTAGCAGTTCGTTGACTCCTGCCCATATCAAGAGCGATCTCGATCAGTTGTCCAACCACTATGTGCGTGAAATCTATGTTAACGAGCTCTTCCCCAACCGTGATCAGAGCAGCTACAATGGTGCTACATCAACGCTTCCCATCCTTAATCTTGCCTACTATCCGCAAGAACGTGGTCCTTACAATTTCAATCCAGACTTGGATGCCAATGGCCATCTTACCCTTCCCAAGCGAACTTGGGGTGGCATGATGCGCAAGCTGGACACCAATGACTTCGAGGCTGCCAACATAGAGTATATAGAGTTCTGGATGCTTGATCCATTCATCTATAGCAGTCAGACAGCTGAAGCCAATCAGTATGGAGGTGATTTCTATATCGATTTGGGTGAGGTGAGCGAAGACATCCTCCACGACGGAAAGAAATTCTATGAGAGCGGAATGCCCGTTGATGGTTCTCAAAGCTGGACTACCACCCAGTGGGGACGCATACCAACACAAGCCACGGTCACTTATGCCTTTGCAACGAGCAGTGGAAGCCGTGCTTTGCAAGACGTGGGCTTTAACGGTTTGACCGATGCAGAGGAGCAACAGTTCGATTCCTATCAGGATTTCTTAACCCAAGTAAGAGGAAAAGTGAATCAGGCCGTCTTCGATTCTATTTGGGCCGACCCCGCCAATGACGACTATCATTATTTCCGTGGAACGGATTTCGACCGCATTCAAGCTCCAATTTTGCAGCGATACAAGCGCATCAACAATCCTCAAGGCAACTCGCCCGACACCGACACACGCTCGGAAAGCTATGATACCTCTTACAAGACCACTCCCGATGTGGAAGACATCAATCAGGATTACACCCTCAACGAGTATGAAAAATATTACCAATACCATGTGTCGATACGTCCAGAAGACTTGGTGGTGGGCCAAAACTTTATAGTGGATAAACGGGAAGTGTCACGTAAACTGCGTAATGGAAGCACCGGACACGCCACTTGGTATCAGTTTAGAATACCGTTGGACGAATATCAGAAGAAGGAAGGATCCATCAGCGATTTCTCCAGCATCCGCTTTATGCGAATGTTCTTGACCAACTTTGAGAAACCCATCGTCTTGCGTTTCGGCACCTTAGACCTTGTGCGTGGCGAGTGGCGTGTTTACGATCAGAACCTTACAAACTCGGCATCTACAAGCGGCAAACTTGCGGTGAGTGCTGTCAACCTTGAAGAAAATAGTGATAAAACGCCGGTCAACTATACACTTCCTCCTGGAATTGAACGTCCGCAAGACCCGACCCAGCCCCAGTTGGTACAATCCAACGAGCAAGCTTTAGCCATGACGGTCAGTGATTTGGGCACCGGCGAGTCGAAGTGTGTGTACAAGAACACTACTCTTGACCTGCGTCAGTACAAGCGTTTGCAACTATTTGTTCACGCCAATGCCTTAGAACAAAACACTTCCAACCTGACAGACAACCAACTGGCAGTATTTGTTCGTTTGGGCTCCGACTATAAGAACAACTACTACGAGTACGAAATTCCACTTTCCCTAACCCCTGAAGGCCACTACGACGGTATGAGTTTGGCTGGTTGTCAGGCCGTTTGGCCCGAGGCAAACATGCTCGATGTCCCTTTAAGCGTTTTCACCGATGTCAAGAAACAACGCAATCAGGGGCGTGCCACAGGCATAGCCAGTTATAACCGTGAGTTTAGCACCTACGACGAGAGCCATCCCAACAACAAGATTAGCATCATGGGTAATCCTACTCTTGGCGAAGTGAAAACGATGATAATCGGTGTTCGAAACCTAAGTGGCGACCCCAAGAGCGGCGAGGTGTGGGTAAACGAGCTGCGCCTTTTAGAATACAACAATAAAGGAGGGTGGGCAGCCCAAGGCAATCTTAACGTCCAGCTCTCCGATTTGGGCACAGTCAATGTGCAAGGACGTTATTCTACTGACGGTTTTGGCGGCTTGGAACAAGGTGTCAATGAGCGTTCTCAGGAAAGCGAAAGCAGGATTGCAGTCACCACCAACATCGAATTGGGAAAGTTCTTCCCTGACAAGGCCAAGGTGAGTGCACCTCTTTATTATAGTGTGGAGAAGACCGAAAGTCGTCCAAAGTATAATCCTTTGGACACAGATATGCTTCTTGACGATGCCTTGCAATCCACTGCCAGCCAGCAAGAGCACGACTCCATAGAAGCCATAGCGGTCACCAAGAAGACCGTTACTAACTTTTCGCTCTCCAATGTGCGTGTTGGCATTCAGAACAAACGCCACCCGATGCCTTACGATCCTGCCAACTTCTCGTTCTCTTATAGCCATAGCTATAGTCACACCACGGGCGAAACGACGGTCTATGAGGACGAACACAACTGGCGAGGTGCTCTCAATTACAGTTGGACACCTGTCTATAAGGCATGGGAACCTTTCAAGAAACTCATCAAGAGCAAGTCCAAATGGTTTGACATCCTAAAGCGTTTCGGTCTGAACTGGCTTCCTCAGAACGTTGCTTTCAACACCGAGATGACGCGCAACTACTATGAATTGCAGGAGCGCGACATGGAATCAACAGAAAATTCTAAACTCCCACTAACGTTTAACGAGCAGTTTTTGTGGAACCGAGACTTCTCGTTGCGGTGGGATCTCACCCGAAATCTTCACTTAAACTTCCAAAGTGCCACCCATGCAGAGATAGAAGAGCCCTATACTCCAATCAACAAGGACTTGTATCCTGACCAGTATTCGGCATGGAAAGACTCTGTCAGGACGAGCATCAAGCACTGGGGAACACCCCTTGACTACCAGCAGAACTTTACGGCCTCCTACAAGTTGCCACTCAATTTAATCCCCATTTTCGACTGGCTGAATGCAGATGCCAGTTACAGTTCTGCCTATACGTGGGTGCGTGGAACCGATCTCGAAGACGGAACGTCGTTGGGTAATACTGTCACCACCAACCGCACGCTCAACCTTAATGGGACATTCAACATGGAACGCCTTTACAATCACATTCCGTTCCTCAAGAAAACCAATGACCGTTTTAACAAGAATACGCGTCCTGTCTCATCGAAGAGACAGGCGGGAGCGATTGCTAAAGGCCAAAAGAACAAACCCGTTGAAGACCCCAAGAAGAAGAAACTGCCCAAGAACAAACGCAGTTTTGAAAAGGAAGTGACGATAGCCGCCGACTCGGCCGTTATTGTTACACATAGCAAAAAGACCAAACGTATCATCGTTTCAGCAAAAGACAAGGACGGCCATCCGCTCAAGTTGAAATGGCGAAAGGTGGACGACAACAAGATAAAACTCTTCAACAAGACCGATTCTGCCATCCGCATGAAGCTAACCGTTACCGCCAAGGAGCCCTTGGAGCAAAAAGGTTGGTACAAGACGGCACAGTGTTTGGCACGTGTATTGATGATGGTGCGTAACGTGAGCGTGTCCTATCGCAATCAATACTCCATGTCTTTGCCCGGCTTTATGCCGACCATTGGCGATGCGTTTGGACAAACCCGTGGAACGGGAGCCTTGTCGCCGGGACTGGATTTCGCCTTCGGCTTCGTGGGAGACGATTACATCAACAAGGCTCGCGACAACAACTGGTTGCTCTTTAACGACTCTGTTGCCACCCCTGCTACCACCAATAAGACCGAAGACTTGCAGCTTCGTGTGACGCTCGAGCCCGTCAAAAATCTCAAGATAGACCTTAATGCAAGCCGTACGCAAACTACGTCCAAGAGCATACAGTATATGTATGCTGGCAATCCCACAACCCAGAGCGGTACATTCACGATGACCACCATCTCGTTAGGGTCTGCTTTTGAGGGTATCGGCAATGCCAATGACGGTTATCGTAGCAAGACTTTCGAGAAGTTTGTCAACTCTTTGCTGGCTTACCGCAACCGGGTTGAAGCCCAGTATGCCGGTGCTTCCTATCCAGCCTCGATGGGTGGAGGAAAGTTTGATCCGGCTGTGGGAGCAGTGAATGCCTATAGTTCGGATGTCATGATACCAGCCTTCCTGCACGCTTATACCTCTATGGGGGGAAACAACCTTGACCTTTTCCCCGCTTTGACCTCATTGTTGCCCAACTGGTCCATACGTTATAGCGGTCTTGCCCAGTTGCCTTGGTTCCGTGATGTGTTCAAGAGCTTCAACCTCAACCATTCTTACAAGAGCATATATGCCGTTGGTGCCTATCAGAGTTACAGTACATGGCAGGAGTATATGAATGGATTGGGCTTTGTGGCCGATGCTACCACAGGTGCACCCATACCGAGTTCCATGTACAATGTGGGACAGGTAAGCATCAACGAAGCCTTCTCGCCACTGTTGGGAGTGGATTTTACTTTGCAAAACAATATGACCGCCAAACTGGAATATCGTCAGACACGTGTGTTGTCGCTCTCTATGACGAGTATACAGTTGAACGAAGCTACATCAAAGGACTGGGTGATAGGGTTGGGTTATAAGATTAACAACTTTAGTCTGTTTGGTGGTGGCAACCATCGCAAGGTGAAAGGAAATACCAAGAAGCCCGATGACAAGAACCAGCAGCAAAGCCAACGCCAACGTGGTCGCAACGGTTTAAATCACGATTTGAACCTGCGGTTCGATTTAAGCTATCGCAAGCAGGCCGCAATCAGTCGTGACATAGCTACTCTGACAAGCGCTGCAAGCAGCGGCAACACGGCTTTCAAGTTGAGCTTTACCGCTGACTATACTCTTAGCAAACTCATCACCATGAGCTTCTATTACGACATGCAAACCAATACGCCATTGTTGTCAAGCAGTAGCTATCCCACCACCACCCATGACTTTGGTTTCAATATGAAGCTTTCGCTTACACGTTAGTAGTGTGGATGTGATGGGTAAGCAACTGAAAAATCCTATTTTTCTGGCTTTAGCCATTGGTCAAGAAAGCTGAAAGCCCGCTCTTGCACGTCTATACCGCAGTGGTGTGGCATATCCCAAAGCTCTGTTTCGAGGCGGTTGTCTGCCTGCTGGCTCTTCCACACGTTGTGCATTGTTGCATAGGCATCTTCAACTCCCTTTACCGGAAAGAGCTTGTCTTGGGTTCCACCTATGAAGAGCATGGGCTTGGGACAAGCTATGGAGGCTATGTGGGGGTAGTCTAAGTATTGGCGTAGCCCAGGAATGCAGTTGGCGAAGCCCCCGTTTTCGGTGCGTTTGTTGTGTAAGGACAACTGTGCTCGGGTTGTCACCATCCAGCAAATGCAGACACCTGCAGCAATTTTCTCGGACAGTGCTGCCAACATCCACGAGCGGTAGGCTCCCATCGAAAAGCCAAAACAGCCTATGCGCTTTGCGTCTACACAGGGTAGGGAGGCAAGAAAGTCTGTTGCAGCAATGTCGTCGTAGGTCATAAAAGCCGATAAGTCGCGTCCCAGCATCATCATGTTGCCGGCAATGATGTCATACTTTTTTCGGTCTACCCCCTCTTTGCGTCCTCGTTCTCCCCAAAGGGGCGCATCTAAAGCCAGTACCACATAGCCACGTTTGGCCAGTTCGTCTCCAACGTAACGACCGTCGTAAAGCTTTTCTACCCATGCCTGTGCATCTGCTGCCACCTCACTGTTTTCGGCAATGGGGCGGACCACTTTTTCCTTTCCGATAAACAGATGGCCTCCATGGTCGTGTAAAGCAATGACGGCAGGGTGGGGCTTGTCGCCCTTTGGTACAAGCAAATAGGCTGTAATGCGAGCATAGGCGTTGATGTTGAAGCAAATCTTTTTGGCTATATACCCGTCTCGTAGTTCGGTGGCCATTACCTCATAGTTGAACTGGCTGGCCCGTTTGGGTGGCTGCATCATGCAGTTGAAGACGGTTTGTCGGGCTGATTTTTTCCACAAAGTAAAGTCTGTGATGGAGCTATTGCCCCATGCCTGGGGATAGGTGAGCTCCTCTTGCAGCGAGTCGACATAGCAAGGAAGGTCGTGAACATATTCAAATTGCTCACGTTTTTGCAGCGATTGTGCTGCAATGGGCAGTGACAGGAAGAGGCCAATGGCCATGGCGAGGTTGTGTGTTTGGAAGCGATGGTGTTTCATGGTGTCAAAGTTACGCAATTTTTTTCAAACATGTGCCCACAAAACAACAAATCGGCTATCCCTCAAAATGAAGGATAGCCGAAGTAGCGAGTTTTATTTTTTATTGAAGTCAGGTGTGTTTAATCGTCCCAGTTGGCCCAAGGGTTGTCCTTGCCACGGTTGCCAGTACCTTCAGCATTCTGTCCGTGAATGAAGGTTTGGCCGGCAGTGGCGTTCCTAATCTCTTGAAGGTTGCCTCCTGTTATCACCCATTCGCTCTCTGCCTGCATACTTGTTGCACGTGTGCCTTTAAGAGTAGCGGCTATGAAACTTTCCGTTTCTACCATTACATGGTCTATTGTGGGCTTTACATAAACTTTTTTCATTTCTTCAGATTTCTAATTAGCGGTTAGTCTTATTTTACGATAAACTTCTTTCCTGCAATGATGTAGACGCCTTTCGGAAGCCCTTCAACGTTACCGTTGTGTGCCACCACTTGTCCGTTCAGGTTGTAGACAGTGGCATTCTCCACGCTCTGTATGCTGCCGTTGGCGGTCATGTGTCCTATGGCAGTGGCGTTGCCTTCATCGAAAGCAAGTTTTACCTTTGTGTCTCCTGAAGGATTTGGCAAGGCGTCTTCGTGGGCGTCACGTTGTTCTGTGTCACTGCTGCAGGAGAAAGCCCACTTGCCGGCCTCTTTGTCTGGTATGGTCCATGTTGCCTCTTCGACGTTGAAGTGGCCCACTATTGAGGTGTAGGCGTTCCAGTTCTTGATGGTAGGCTTTTCGGTCTGATAGAAATAGTTGACCCAACCATTGGTGTTTGTCGGGTCTTCACACCATGCCAGGAAATAAGCATAGGTGGGAATGTATTGCTTGGTGTAGCTTCCCAAGAATGTGTACATATAGGGGTTGCCATCAGTTGTGTTCAGAAGATTGCCGTTTTCGTCCTTTGCCTGTACCGTAATGCAGCAAGGGTCGTCAGTGGTTTGCGGACGAGGATGCTTGCCCACCTCATCTGTAATCTTCTTTGTTGCCTCTTTCAGCGTTTCATACTGCTCGTCCGAAAGGGTGAAGGTTGGCCCTGTGTAGGCTTCACCATTCTCAGATGTATAGGTTTTCAGAGCCGGCTTAATCATGTAGGGCATACGCCACTTGAGCACATCGCCTGTGTAGGTGTTGTCCTTGGCTTCCTGTACGAGGTCTTTACCGAACTCCAGACAAATGAGGTTTTTGGTGTAGTCGCGCGTAACACCTGTAAGTGTGCAGAGTTTTGTACCCTCGCCCCATGTGTCTTCTATCTGTTGTGCGGTCATGTTGAATGGCAAGCAGATAGTCCACCAGTTGTTGTCGCTGGTAGAGAAGTGCCATTTCTTGTCGTCGGGATTAAAATAGTCGTATGCACCCACCAGCACAAACTGGTGCCAGCCTATCCATGTGTCATTCTGTTCCAATATGCTTTCGGTGCTTCCTTCGGTGTAGTTGGGGTTCTTGGGAGCAAAACTGTTATAGATGGCGTTCTCGCCGCTGATGGCTTTCAAGCCATACTTTTTTGCATAATCTTTGAGATTTCCGTCTTTGTCAGCCAAGTCTTCACGCTTATTATATTTCTCTCCTTTTCCGCCATAAAGACTTCCAGTCTCATCGCGCTCAGTCCAGTTATTCCATGTGTAACCCGTATTAGCCTGGTTGAAGGAACGTTGCCATTCATCGTGGGTGGGCCAGATGAAGACATTACCGTTACCGTCTGTGGTGCCGGCTTCGTCAACAAGCGAGTAGTCGCGTTGCAAGTCTGTAAACAACTCAGCTTTTGCCTTGGGCAGTCCGTTGGGGAAGTGAAGGATGCCAAAGAGTTTATCCTTTGCATTTTGGTAGTTCTTACGGGTGATGGGATGACTTCCGTCAAAGCCACCCCAACCTTGAAGTGTACCGGAAGAGAAGGCGTCTTTTTCGCAATAAGGCACTTCTTTGGCTTTGTTGAGGCTGACATACACATCGGTAAACTGCTCAACGTTGGCAAACGCGTTTTTCTCGATGCGTTTCAGGTTGGTGGGAAGTTGCACAGTGTGCTCGGTATTCTCATCGGTGATGTCGGGCTCTTGCTCCTGAAACTTACCTCCTACCAAATAGCCGCTTTTTCCGGCCTTATTTTCAGCCGTGGTATAGACAAGTACCAAGTTAGCGATGTTTTTGAATGCACAACTTCCTATTTCGGTGTAATTGGCAGGAATGCAGATGCTCTGAAGCTTTGTTACACCTTGCGGGCAAAAACTGCTTGGTAGACGATAGACGCTTTCGTCAGTAGGGAGTTTTATGCTGGTCAGTGTATTCCCATAGCCCATCTGGCTCAGGCAGAGGTCGTTTTGTGCGGCTTTTTTCTCTTCTTCACTAATGTTCTCGCCCTTGTTCCACAGGCGTAGATGGGAATAGTCGAAATCGGTAGCATTCGTGAAATCAAGTATTCCCGTAACATCGGTTCCTGTTTTTCCTTGCGTGATGGCTCCATTATTATCTTTTTCTGAGACTGTCAGATGGCCGTTTTCGTCCACTTTGATATCCCTTGCAGCCAAATCTTTAGCATAAGCAAGTCCGGAGAGTTGGTATTTGTGGGCTGAGCGAAGGTGATTTTTGTCCATCAATTCGGCAATGCTGTAAATACCTCCGCGTTCGTTGCTGCTGATGACGATAGAGTTTCTAATGGAGTCGGGGGTTAGTTGTTCGCTGATTTTTATACCCACAGCCTTCAGGTTTTTGCAAGCGTTCTCTCCTTCAAACCAGTTGTTGAAGGTGGGGTCGGTAGGATAGTCATCGTTTTCGGGAAGAACGAGATATTCAATATATTCGTTTGTATATTTGTCCAAGGCTGGGTTGATGTCTATTTCATTGCCGTCAGCATCCACGTGTGTAAGGTTGCTGAGGTCGAGCCGGTTATTCTTGATACCTTTAAAAAAGTCAAAGTCATCTATATTGATATTGCCAAAGAAGACTTCTTTATACGCATCGTTTATATCGCTTTGGTAGTAATGATCGTTTTTGAAGGTTGCCAGTGCTCCCGCTTCAGCAGAATATCCATATAAATAATAGGGGTTATCGGAGGACCCATAGGCACATACCAACTGCATAAATGCTTTGGCTGCAGCACCTTCTCCCAGTTTTATGTTTTTGAGATTGTCTTCCCATTGATCTAAATTGGTGGCTCCGGTAGGCAGGGTGAGGGCCTTTACGTGAGGATTGGTGAAGGTCTCAAGTGTGCCACCTTCCCAACCACCGAATACGTTGGCCAAGACCAAACGTTTTACGTTGACGTTGTTGAGCGCAACAAGGATGTCTTTGTCATTGCCTTTTCCCAAGTTTTGATTTGTGTCATTAGCATCAAGACTGATAACGTTAAGGTTGTCTTGTCCGTTGGCCAGTACGTCAATGTCTTTCAGACCCGAATTGTCATAGGTAGTCATGTAGGCATGGCAGGTGTGGTTGCCGTTGGTATTGGTGTTGTAAACGTAGATGGCGTTGACAATGTGGGAAGTCCAAGGTTCGGGAACTACAGTTTTGCCAATGTTGCGAAGGTATTCCACCTGGTCGTCAACCACTGTGCCATTCTCGTCTTTGGCTGCTGCAACCACAAGGCTGATCTTTCTGCTGATGTAGTTGTAGTTGTAGGTGTCGGTGTAGGTCTTGATGTTTTTGTAGGCCGTGGCATCTTCTATTTTCACCTTTGAAAGGTCCAAGATGTTGATGGCGGTAAACTTTTCGATGGCCGCAAGGTCGTCTGCACTTGGCGTAACTCCGTCGCCAACAATGTTTACACGTGTTACATTGGGATAGTCTGAAGTGCTTATCCCAGCAGCGAAGGTTGCTACATCTCCTGCCTCGGTAACAGTGATGGTTAGGGTGGTGTCGCCCTCTATTGACGTTGTTGCCGTGGCTTCCGCTCTCAGTACAAGGCATACCAAAAGCGTCATTAACAGTAATGCTCTTTTCATCATTTTTGTTAAAAGTGATTTTTGTTTTTATTTACTGAGTTGCGACTTGAGTTGTGAGTGGTCGAATTAGTTCTCGTTTAGCCGCTTGCTTTGGCTGCCCCGGTGTCCATTGCATTTCATCTTATTGTAGTGTGGCCTTGCAGGGCAAATGCTTTGATGGCATTTCAAGGTCTTTTGTCGTTTCCGAAAAGGCACTTGAGGTCTCTCGACCGAGTGCCCTAAAATACATAAAAAATTAACTCGTGTGGGTTTGACTTCATCCTCACGGACCCATCAATCCATTTCTGTAGTCGTTATATTACGCTCTACAATATTAATATAGTCGCAAAATTACACTTATTCGGTCGGTTGACTATCTGTTGAGTGTAGTGCAGTTGTGTACATGTAGCGTATTTCGCTACACAACAGGGTGTGTAAGAAATCTATCTTGCTTCTTTTGTTAGTTCTTCCGAATAAAGCTGGAAAAAGTCGTAGTGGAGAATGCGGCACAGGCGCAGGAGTATGCCCGTGTCAACGGTGTGCTTTTCGTAGATGCGGTAGATGTTGGTGCGATGACAGCCAAGCTCGCGGGCGAGCCAAATGCTTGTCTTGCCCTGGGCCTTCACTTGCTGCTGGATGTGTTCTCCTATATTTATCATCGCATGTAGGGATATTTCCCAAATCGTTATGGGACAGAAAAAGCGTAGAACATCTTTCCATATGCTGATCGAAGGTCCTAGGAAAACCTGTAAGTGAGATATGGTCATAGTGTTCCACGCCGAACGTGGAAGACGCTATTATACTAACTCTCACTTAACAATCTTGAATTTCCTGGGTTCTCGATCGCAAGAAAAGCATAATGCTTCTTCTTATCCGTTAAAACTGATGAATAGTTTCATCAACGCACAAATTTATTAAAAACTTGGATAAGTTGCAAATTTTTCTTCTCTATTTTGAGGCTCTTTTGCCAGCGATGTTTATGAGGTGAAATGAGCATTCTTTCACCAATAGGTTTTAAAATTTTGCAGGTTGGAAAGTTATACCGGCCGTTTTAGGAGCTAAAACACGGCATTTCAGGAGCTAAAACCGGCTGTTTTAGGAGCCAAAACAGCCGGTTTTACAATACAATATGTAAGTGATTGAAAATCAAGTGGCTATGAAAAGCGAAAAAAGACGTGGAAACAAAGGGACGGGATGACGGCCTTCTTTTGCCGTCATCCCGTCCAGTAGATGATAGAAAATGGGACCGAGGTCCTATTTTCTATTTTTTGTCGTAGGCATGAACAGGATAGTCGATGGTGTAATGTAGGCCACGGCTCTCTTTGCGGTCGATGGCCTGACGGGTGATGAGATAGCCTACGTTTATCATGTTGCGCAGTTCGCAGATGTCGCGGTTGGCTTTGACACGCTTGAATAGTGCTTCGGTCTCTTCGTAGAGTAAGTCGAGCCTATCCCAGGCACGCTTCAAGCGCAGGTCGCTGCGTACGATGCCCACATAGTTGGACATGATTTCTCCCACTTCTTTCACGCTTTGCGTGATGAGCACCTTCTCTTCGTTGGTCATTGTTCCGGCGTCGTCCCATTCAGGGATGCGCTCGTTGAAAGAATAGTTGTCTACCACTTGCAGGGTGTGCTTGGCCGCAGCGTCAGCATAGACAACCGCCTCTATCAAGCTATTGGAAGCCAGCCGGTTGCCACCGTGCAACCCTGTGCACGAACATTCGCCGATAGCATACAGACGATGGATGGACGACTGTCCGTCAAGGTCCACTTTGATGCCGCCACACATATAGTGGGCCGCAGGACGAACGGGAATATAGTCTTTGGTGATGTCTATGCCTATTGACAGACACTTGTGATAGATGTTAGGGAAATGGTGTTTGGTTTCAGCAGCATCTTTGTGGGTTACATCCAAACAAACGTGGTCGATGCCGTGTATTTTCATTTCTTTGTCAATGGCACGAGCAACGATGTCGCGCGGAGCCAACGATAGCCGTTTGTCGTATTTCTCCATGAAACTTTCGCCGTTGGGCAACCTGAGGATGCCTCCGTAGCCGCGCATGGCCTCCGTAATGAGAAAGGCTGGGTGGGTTTCCCCCTGATGATAGAGCGCCGTGGGGTGGAATTGTACAAACTCCATGTCTTTCACTGTGCCCTTGGCACGGTAGACCATAGCCTCTCCGTCGCCAGTGGCGATGATGGGGTTTGTAGTGGTTTGATAGACGGCTCCGCAGCCACCAGTACACATGACGGTGACTTTGCTGAGATAGGTGTCAACCTTCTTGGTGTCAGGATTAAGCACATAGGCACCGTAACACTCGATGTCTGGGGTGCGGCGTGTGACTTCTATGCCTAAATGGTGCTGGGTGATGATTTCCACCGCAAAGTGGTTTTCCTTGATGTCTATGTCGGGATGGGAGCGAACAGCCTCCATCAGTCCACGCTGAATCTCGGCACCTGTGTCGTCGGCATGGTGCAAAATGCGAAACTCCGAGTGGCCTCCTTCACGGTGAAGGTCGAACTGTCCGTCGTCCTTGCGGTCGAAATTGACGCCCCATTGAACGAGTTCGCGTATTTGGGCAGGTGCGTTCTTTACTACTTGCTCTACTGCTTTGGGATCAGAGATGTAGTCGCCTGCAATCATGGTGTCTTCGATGTGTTTGTCGAAATTGTCTACTTCAAGATTGGTCACCGATGCCACACCGCCTTGTGCGAAAGAGGTGTTAGCCTCATCAAGGGAAGTCTTGCAAATCATACAGATTCTTCCCTTATGCGCCCTTGCAACTTTCAGGGCGTAACTCATTCCAGCGACACCAGCGCCGATGATGAGAAAGTCGTACTTGTATACCATTTTGGTTTTACTTAAATCGGATGCAAAAGTAGTAAAAACTTGGCATATAGACCTTTGAAAATACTTTTTTTTGTAACTTTGCACAGTTGGGTTACCCCGGTTTCCCTAAATTACAACCTCATGACATTAAAAAAACTGTTTTTGCAAGTGTTGCTTGTGGCTTTGGCATTTCCACTTTTTGCGCAAGAAACACTCACCGCTACAACTAATGCTGACACCGTAAAGACAGTTGCCCCCTTGGCAACCGACTCGTTGTTGCACGTTGACAGCACGTTGTCTGCCCCGACTGTCGATCCGGCCACATGGCGGCAACAAGTGAAAACCCAAATAGACGAATTGCTGGAAGACGACCTGTTCCAAACCACACAGGTAGCTGTAATGGTGTGGGACTTGACAGACGATGTGGCCGTCTATAGCCATAACGGGCGGCAACGTATGCGTCCGGCCTCTACCATGAAGGTGGTGACTGCCATAGCTGCACTCGACCGCCTCGGCACCGACTACCAGTTTGCCACGCGTCTCTACCATACGGGCGACAAGGCAGACAGTTGCCGTACGTTGCACGGCAACCTTTATGTGGTAGGAGGAATGGATCCGAAACTGGAAAGAGAAGACTTGAAGGCCTTTGCCGACAGTTTGAAAGCCTTGCAGATAGACACGATAGACGGCAACCTGTATGCCGACCTGTCCTTTAAAGACAAAAAACGGCTTGGCGCAGGATGGTGTTGGGACGACGAAGACGACAATCCGCGCTTGTCTCCACTGACCTATAATGGGAAAGAAACTGTCCTGTCACTTTTCAGAGACGTAATGCGCTCATCGGGAATTGTGTTTACGGGAATGACGAGCGATGCCGAGCGCCCCCACGATGCCCAACTCGTCTGTACGCGATACCGTAGTCTTTCGACGGTGATGCGCCCAATGCTGAAAAATAGCAATAACAGATGTGCAGAGGCGGTGTTCTACCAATTGGCCCACAAAGAAGGAGGGCGCTGGGCCACGGCACACGATGCTGCCCGTGAAGAAAATCGTACCATTAGGGCAACCGGCCTGGATGCCGACGACTATAGCATTGCCGATGGGTCGGGGTTGTCATTATACAACTATGTTACTGCCCAATTGGAGGTGAGCTTGTTGCGTTATGCCTGGAACCGGAAAGAAATCTATGGCAAACTTTACCCATTGCTTCCGATAGCTGGCGTGGACGGAACGCTGCGCAAACGTATGAAGGGAACAAAGGCGATGGGCAACGTTCATGCCAAGACAGGAACGGTGACTGGTGTGCGTTCGCTTGCTGGTTATTGCACAGCTTCCAACGGACACGAGATTGCTTTCTCCATTATCAATCAGGGAATGGATGATGGTGCACCTGCAAGACACTTTCAAGACAAGGTTTGCAGGGCACTCTGCGAGTAGAAAACAACTATTGTTTTTTTTGGAAGACAACGTCTGTTCCGCGTAGGCTCATGGTGCCTTCCTCAATGTTGACGTCGGCGGTGTCGTTGACGTCAAGGGTTTCTCCGTTGCCAATGCTCTTGCCGTGCAAGATAAGTGTGCTGGGGGTGCTTCCTTTCTTCCAACTGTCGTATGGATAGGAAGCCATGTTGATGGAGCTGGCTTTTCCGCCGTTTTCTATACGTACACCCATCTCCTGTGCGGAATCGTTGGGATTTGTGGTGGTCCAATCGCCCAAAATGTTTTCTTCGGTCATGGTTTCAACCGAGTCGGAGTCGTTGTCGTTGTTGGCAGAAGAACTGCCTTGACCATTCTTGCAGCTGAAGGTGCAAGTGAGGCATAGCAGTAGAAAGACGAAAACAAAACTTTTTTTCATACTTATTTGTTTGATGATGATGTAATGTCCAGTAGCTCTGCAAGCTGGCCGAAGTGGGCTATGCAGAAAAGACGGGGATGGCTGAATTCGTCCATATGCTCGTGTCGCCAAATGGTGTGAAAGGGTATGTGGACGGCTTGGCAACCGACGGAAAGGGCAGGGGCTATGTCGCTTTTGAACGAATTGCCCACCATCACCACTTCGGAAGGAGGCAGTTGCAAAGATGCACACAACTCCCTGTAGGCATTCTCGTCTTTTTCAGAGACGATGGAAACGTGATGGAACAAAGGATATAGCCCAGACCGGCGAAGCTTGTTCTGCTGGTCGAGCAATTCGCCCTTAGTGAACACCACCAATTGGTAGCGCTGGCTATCGTGGAGCAGTTGCAATGTTGCGGCCACTTCCGGCAAGGGCGGAACGTCAAGCGTCAACAACGATTTGCCCAAACGGACAATTTCACCGATGGTGGCTGGCGAAACTGTACCCTTGCTCACCTTTAGCGCATTCTCCACCAGCGAGATGGTGAAGGCCTTGCAGCCATATCCGAGGATGGGCATATTGGCAGTTTCGGTGTGGAAAAGCTGTTTGGAAAGCTCGTCAGAAGTGCCAAAATCGGAAAGAAGTTTGCAATAGTCTTGTTCAACGGCATCGAAGTTGGACTGCAAATCCCACAAAGTGTCATCGGCATCAAAGGCAATCGCTCTAACAGGTTCTGATAGTTTCATGGGGACAAAAGTAAGAAATTGTTGTCAAACCGGCAAATATCTGATAGTCCCACTTGGGGCGCTTTAACAAAAAAGCACATTCCCCAACAGGAATGTGCTTGATATAAAGAGTTGAAAACTGCGTATTATTCAGCGTCGTCCGATGCTGTAGGTGCTACAGCGCGAAAGCTATCAAGGTCTTCAGCCTTGAGGTTCTTGATGTAAGCAGCCTTGCCTATAACGTCTTCTTCTGCCATACGAACATAGACGTTGGCCGATTTTGTGAAGAGCTCAGGAGCGCGTGTGGCATCATCAAGGATGAGAAGGCTCATGATGATTTCGGCAGTCATGTCATAGAGACGACGGCCCAAGAAGTCGTGAACGTCCTGATTGTTGGCGTCTTTTACCAAGTTGACTGCTTCTTCGTAAAGTGCAGCCAAACGGGCAACACGTGCCAAGAGCGGTTTCAGGCTGTCTGCCACTTCTTGTTCCAACATCTCTTTGATGATGGAAAGGTAAGTGCCGTTGGTGATATAGCGGATGGCAGCCACCACCTGCAACTGAGTCGTACCCTCATAGATGGAGAAGATGCGTGCGTCGCGGAACAAACGCTGGCTCTTGTATTCCATAATGAAACCCGAACCACCGTGAATGCTGATGGCATCGTAAGCATTTTGGTTGGCATATTCGGAGTTCATACCCTTGGCCAATGGGGTGAAGGCATCAGCCAAACGGGTGTATTTCTTCATTTCCTGACGCTCTTCAGGAGACAACTTTGTGTCGCGGGCAATGTCTTCAAGTGCTTTGTAGATGTCAACATAGCGTGCAGTCTGGTAAAGCAACGAACGTCCTGCATCCAGTTTTGCCTTCATACGGCTCAGCATATCATAGACAGCAGGGAAATTGACAATCTTTTGTCCGAACTGGGCACGCTCCTTTGCATAGGCCAAGCCTTCGTTGTAAGCTTCCTGCTCTACGCCAACGCTTTGGGCGGCAATGCCCAATCGTGCGCCGTTCATCAAGGCCATCACATACTTGATGAGGCCTAAGCGAGTGCTACCACATAGTTCTGCCTTTGCATTCTTGTAGACAAGCTCACACGTAGGAGAACCGTGAATGCCCAATTTGTGCTCGATGTGACGGACGGTAACGCCACCGTCACGTTTGTCGTAGATGAACATCGATAAGCCACGGCCGTCTTTCGTGCCCTCTTCAGAGCGGGCAAGGACAAGGTGAATGTCGGAATCGCCATTGGTGATGAAACGCTTCACACCGTTCAGACGCCATGTGCCGTCTGCGTCTTTGGTGGCCTTGAGCATCACGCGTTGCAGGTCAGAACCGGCGTCAGGCTCGGTTAAGTCCATTGACATGGTCTCGCCTGCACAGATGCGGGGAATGTATTTCTGGCGTTGCTCTTCAGAACCGAACTCGTAGAGCGTGTCGATACAACTCTGGAGAGACCATACGTTCTGGAAACCAGCGTCGGCTGCAGAGACAACTTCCGATGCCATGGAGAACACGGTGTTGGGAAGATTGAGCCCACCGTAACGGCGTGGCATCGAAATACCCCAAAGACCAGCCTTGCGTGTGGCGTCGAGGTTCTCGAAAGTCTTGCTTGCATAAATCATACGACCGTTCTCAAGATGTGGGCCTTCGAGGTCGACAGCTTCTGAATTGGGCTCGATGATGTTTGCAGCTACATCGCCAGCAATGTCTAACAGCCGCTTGTAGTTTTCTATAGCATCCTCGTAGTTGACAGGAGCGTCTGAAAAGTTATCCTTGTCTATGTAGTTTCTTTCCTTCAAGTCAACGACTCTTTTCATGAGAGGGTGGTTGAGATGGAAAGCAATTTCGGGATGATCGCTATAATAGTTTGCCATTGCTATTTACTTTGTGTTTTGTTTGTAATACTTGATAAGTTTTGGAACGACTTCTTCCACGTTGCCTACTATTACATAGTCGGCAATCTTGTTGATGGGGGCATCGGGGTCGTTGTTGACAGAAATGATGATGCCAGAGTCTTGCATACCAGCGATGTGCTGGATTTGACCAGAGATACCACAGGCGATATAGACTTTCGGGTGGACGGTAATGCCCGTCTGGCCAATCTGTCGGTCGCTTTCTATCCAGCCTGCATCAACAGCAGCACGACTTGCACCAACTTCGCCATGGAGCACTTTGGCCAATTTGAACAACTGGTCGAAACCTTCCTTGCTGCCAACACCATATCCACCAGCTACAACAATGGGAGAGCCTTTCAGATTGTGCTTGGCTTCTTCTACGTGATGATCAAGTACTTTCACGACAAAAGCCTCGGGAGAAACATATTTGTTGACGTCGGGATAGGTGACTTCGCCTTTGGCTTTGCCTTCGTAAACGGCTTTCTGCATTACACCGCTACGAACGGTTGCCATCTGCGGACGATGTTCAGGATTGACAATAGTGGCTACAATGTTGCCTCCAAAAGCAGGACGAATCTGGTAAAGCAACTGGTCGTAGTGCTTGCCGGTCTTCTTTTCATCGTAGGGACCAATCTCAAGTTGCGTACAGTCGGCGGTGAGACCGCTGGTGAGTGACGAACTTACACGGGGCCCGAGGTCACGTCCGATGACGGTAGCGCCCATTAATGCAATCTGAGGTTGCTCTTCTTTGAACAGGTTAACCAGGATGTCCGTGTGGGGAGCAGAGGTGTATGGGAAGAGTCCTTCTGCATCGAAAACAAACAACTTGTCAACTCCATAAGGAAGAATTTGGTCTTCCACTTGTCCCTTAATGCCTGTTCCGGCAACTACAGCATTGAGGTCTACTCCCAACTCATTGGCCAATTTGCGACCTTTGGTGAGAAGTTCTTGTGAAACTTCAGCAACTTTGGTGCCTTCGATTTCAATATAAACAAAAACGTTATTCATATTTTAGCCAATAATCTTTTCGTCCAACAATTCTTTAATAAGTCCCTCTACATCGGTATCAGAGCCAGTAAGCGTTTTGCTCTCCTTGGCTTGGAAAACGATGTTCTGTACAGCTTTCACTTTCGTAGGTGAGCCAGAAAGGCCACATTGCTGGGCGTCGCCGTCTACATCGGCAACACTCCACTGGTTGAGCGTGAGGTAAGGACGCTCTTCGTAGAGCTTTGTCCATGGCTCATCGCCTTTGCGTTCCATGGGGCATGTGGCATATTTGTACTTCATTACCAATTTGGCATTGCAAGGACGGCAAGGTGCTGCACTGCCGTTAACGGTGATGACAACAGGAAGCGGAGCTTCAACGGTTTCTACACCACCGTCAATGTGGCGGCGGATAGTGGCTTTTCCGTTTTCTACTTTCAAGATTTCCTCGGCATAGGTAACTTGGTTAAGTCCTAACTTCTGGGCTACTTGTGGACCCACCTGAGCCGTATCGCCGTCAATGGCTTGTCTTCCACCGATGACAATATCGACATCTCCAATCTTTTTAATGCCAGTGGCCAAGGCGTAAGATGTGGCCAATGTGTCGGCTCCTGCAAAGAGTCGGTCTGTCAATAACCAACCTGTGTCTGCTCCACGATAGAGGCCTTGACGGATAATCTCTCCTGCACGGGGAGGTCCCATGGTAAGTATACCAACGGTAGAACCGGGATTTTGTTCCTTCAGACGAAGGGCTTGTTCTAAGGCGTTTAGGTCTTCTGGGTTGAAGATTGCAGGTAAGGCAGCACGATTGACGGTGCCTTCGGCTGTCATAGCGTCCTTGCCTACGTTTCTTGTGTCAGGTACTTGCTTTGCAAGCACTACAATTTTCAAACTCATAAAAAAATAAAATGTTATTTAGAAATTTCTCGGGCAAAGGTAGTTAATATTTGTTAGGCAGCAAAAAAAATGACAATCAAAATGCACAAAGTCGTAATGTATGTGCACAATATGGCTTGTTTGTGCATCTTTTTTGAAGGTAGGCGTATCGTATGAACCCAGAAATTGTTAACTTTGCAACTATATAAATAATGTATAGACAAGGCTTTGAATAGACAGTTATGATAGACAGGGCAACGGTAGACAAAATATTAAGCGCAGCCAATATTGTTGAAGTGGTATCGGATTTCGTCTCTTTGAGAAAGGCGGGTACAAGCTATCGTGGACTTTGCCCTTTCCATGACGACCATACTCCGTCGTTTTCTGTATCGCCAGTAAAGGGTATTTACAAGTGCTTCTCTTGTGGGGAGTCGGGCAATGTGGTCAACTTCGTGATGAAACACGAACAGATGACTTACCCTGAAGCCCTGCGCTGGCTGGCAAATCGCTATCACATAGAAATAGAGGAACGCGAAATGTCGGAAGAGGAGAAGCGGCAGGAGAGCGAACGGGAGTCGATGTTCATTGTTAACGAGTGGGCAATGAAGTATTTTTGCGACATTCTTCACAACGACAGTGATGGCCGTGCCATCGGAATGCAGTACTTTCGTTCACGTGGCTTCCGTGATGATATCATTGAAAAGTTTCAGTTAGGCTTTTGCTTATCCCAGCGTGATGCCTTTTCTTCGGCAGCCTTGAAGGCAGGGTTCAAACCCGAATATCTCAAGAAAACGGGGTTGTGTTATGCCCGCGACAACGGTTATTTGATAGACCGATTTGCCGGACGGGTCATATTTCCTTGGTTGGGAGTGAGCGGAAAGGTAACGGCTTTTGGCGGAAGACTGTTGGATTCGCGGACAAAGGGGGTGCAACAGAAGTATGTAAACTCACCAGATAGCGACATCTACCATAAAGAGCGGGAACTGTATGGCATCTATCAAGCCAAGAAAGCTATTGCAAAGTTTGACCTTGTCTATATGGTAGAAGGCTATACTGATGTTGTTTCAATGCATCAATGTGGTATTGAAAATGTAGTGGCCAACTCGGGAACAGCCCTTAGCGTCTACCAGATACGCTTGTTGCATCGCTTTACAAACAATATAGTGTTGCTCTATGACGGCGATGAGGCCGGTATACATGCTGCAATGAGAGGAACAGACATGCTGCTATCTGAGGGAATGAGCGTGAAAGTATTGCTATTGCCGGACGGTGACGACCCTGATAGCTTTGCCCGTAAGCATGAAGCTGCTGACTTTAGAAAATATATTGAAGACCATCAAACAGACTTTATTGTATTTAAAATCAATCAGACCCTAAACGGTGTGACCGATCCCATCAAGCGCTCGGAAGCCATTAGCGGCATCGTTCGCAGCATAAGCGTTATACATGACCAGATATTGAGGGCGACCTATCTGAGGGAATGTTCTGCAAGGACGGGTATAGCAGAGCCGACTTTGATAGAAACCATGAACCGTTTCATCTATCAAGACAAAGAACAACAAGCCAAGGAAAGAGAAAGGGTACAGGCGCAGACACCTGTGGCAGTCCCTTTGCAGCCAGCAACACCACAGCAACGGGTGAGCAAGGTGGAAGATTTGCTGATTCAAGCCGTTATACGTCATGGCGAAAAAATTATTCTGAACAATATAGAAAACGAGGAAACGGGGGAAACTTTCGACCTGAACGTTGCACAATACATCGACTATGACTTGGGCCTCGACGGGCTGCAATTCTCTCATTCCCTGTACAATCAAATCTTGTCTGAGGCGGTTGAACATAGCGGAGACAAGGAATTTAAGGCAGAGCCCTATTTCACCCATCATCACAACATGAAGATTGCGGAATTGGCTTCCCGTTTCAGTGCTGACGACTTCGTGTTGTCGAAGAGCTTGCAGGTGGAAGAAAACGAGAAAGAACTGCGTGACAGGGTGATGCATATGGTGCTTGATTTCCGAATGGAATATGTGGAAGAACATCTGAGAGACTTGCAGCAGAAGCTGAAATCTGTGGCGCAAGACGTTGAAGCTGCCTTAAACGTTATGAAGGAAATAAAGAGAATGCAGCAAATACGTAATCTCTTGGCTAAAGAATTGGGTAACGATATCCTTGTATGATATACATTCACTGGGCAATACTTACGTTATATATCTTTGTAGTGGTAGCTGCAATGGTGACGGTACTGATGGATCATCGGCAACCGGCAAAGACTATGGCGTGGATATTGGTGCTATCGTTTATGCCGTTGGTTGGTATTGTACTTTATTTCTTCTTCGGACGAAACATCCGTAAAGAGCGTATCATCTCACAAAGCAGTTTGGACCAGTTGACCAAACGGTCTATGTTGGAATTTGTCGAGCAAAAAGACTTGCAGCTGCCGGAGTGTCATCGGACGTTGATAGACCTTTTTACCAATCAGAGTTGGGCATTGCCTTTCAAGAACAACCTTGTGGAAATATACACAAGCGGCTATGAGTTTTTTCCAGAATTGCTTTCCGCTATAGGTAAAGCAAAAGAGCACATACATCTTGATACATATATAATAGAGGATGACCCCTTGGGCCATTTGATAGCGGATGCGTTGATAGACAAAGTAAGGGAAGGTGTCAAGGTGCGCCTTATCTATGACGATGTGGGTTGTTGGGATGTGAAGAACTGCTTTTTTGAGCATTTGCGGGAGGAGGGAATTGAGGTCAGGCCGTTTATGCCGGTTCGCTTCCCTGCCTTTACGGGCAAGGTAAACTACCGTAACCACCGCAAGGTGTGCGTGATAGATGGTCGAGTGGGATATATCGGTGGTATGAATATAGCCCTTCGCTATGTGAAAGGGCGGAAGGGAAACGAGTGGAGAGATACTCATATGCGGCTTGTGGGGTGTGCTGTTTATGGCTTGCAAAGGGCTTTCTTACAGGACTGGTTCTTTGTAGACCAGACCTTGATAACAAGTCGTAAGTACTATCCAGAATTGGATTTAGACATCGTTAATGACTGCATAGTGCAGGTTGTGACAAGCAATCCTACCAGTCCTTGGCCTGATTTAGAGCAGGGCTATGTGCGAACACTTCTGTCTGCTCGACATTACGTCTATATGGAAACTCCTTATTTCCTGCCAACTGAACCTATCTTGTTTGCTATGAGGACGGCAGCGGTGGCAGGTATAGATGTAAGGCTGATGGTACCTCGTTATGGAGATGCCAAACTGGTGGAGTGGGCGAGCCGCTCTTACGTTATGGAAGCGGTGAAAGCGGGAGTAAAAGTCTATTTTTACGAGGGCGGATTCAATCATAGCAAGCTTCTCATCTGTGATGATAGCCTTGCATCGTGTGGATCTGCTAACGTTGATTTCCGTAGTTTTGAAAACAATTTTGAAGCGAATGCCTTTATATATGACAAGGATGTTGCACTTAAACTAAAACAAGTGTTCCTGAAAGACCAAGGCAAATGTACGCTTGTTAACGAAAGCCAAGACCTCCAACAGCGACCATTTGTCAATCGCTTGTGGGAGTCGGTTGTGCGATTGTTGTCCCCTTTACTTTAAGAAAATGGAGAAATTGACACTGCCATAGCTCCTGTGCTCATGAAAGTGCGGGTGGTTGGAGAAGTCGTTGGGCTTGCCATGCTCGAAAACAAACACTCCGCCATCCTTCAGCAAGTCGTTGCTGAAAATGAGGTCGGGGACTGTAGGCAGTTCGGGAAGAGCATACGGGGGGTCGGCAAAGATGAAGTCAAACTGTTGATGGCATGATTTGACAAAGCGGAAAACATCTCCTTTTATCAAAAGATGCCTGTCTGTGCCTATCTTTTTCATGCATTGGGCAATGAACGATGCGTGTTCGCGGTCTTTTTCCACGCTCACTACTTGCAGACAACCCCTTGACAGAAGTTCAAGCGATATGCTTCCAGTACCGGCAAATAGGTCGAGAGCTATTGCGTCTTCAAAGTCCAAGTAACCGTTAAGGACATTAAAGATGTTTTCTTTGGCAAAATCTGTTGTGGGGCGCGCTTTAAATGTGCGTGGAATGTCGAAGTGTCGCCCTTTATATAATCCCGTTATTATTCTCATAAGATAGATGTGTTAATGATCTAAGTAGAGTGCCTTGAGGTCGTAGGGCAGGTGTTCGTCGACTGCAATGGCTGTGTGGTCAAACTCAACGGCAGGGTTGATAAATGAAAATCGCTGTATGTATAGTTTCAATTGCTCGCGAACCTGTTCCTTATTTTGGAAATTTCCGACAAGATACAACTCGTCTTTTTCAGCATGAAAACCCAATTGTTTCCAAGTGTAAAACAAGAAATAAAGGGCGTCTTCCATGTGTGTTGCATCAAAAGTATTGCAAAACTTAAATCTGTTTTGTGCAAAACAGAAGATGTTCATCCGCTTGTCGTAGAAATAAGCGAACAACTTTTGGCGGCTTACCGTAAAGTTTCTGCGATAGAGATGAGTCCAAACGGGTTGGCAAGAAGGTAAAAACTGCACTTCTTCAAAATGTTCGCAAAGTGCTTTCTTCAGGTCTTTGTTGACGGGAAAAACGGCAGCCACCTTTAAGTTCGGCAAAATGCTATGAACCAATTCGTCTTTTTCATGACCTGAAAACGAGGTATGATAAAGCAAGTCAGTGTCTTCGTTTTGAAATTCGTCAATGGGTATTAGCATAACATCTGTTGTCAGTAATGACAAACAACGTTTGTACCCACTGCCCAACAGTTCGCTGGATGATATTGCGTTTCTGAAGTTTGCCACTGCAGAAAGTCCTTTATCGGTTTCATAGGTCTCGTAAACAATTTTTTGAAGACCCTGTGGATTGCCGACAGCAAAAATCATTTGTTGCTCACCTATACGTATGGTCAAGCGAGAAGTCTGTGCGTGAAAGATGTTATTGTTGTCAGTTTCCATCATGAAAAACGAACTTGTCTCAATGTTATTTTGTATCTTTGCAATGCTAAAGAAGCATTTGTTTTGCAAAGATACGAAAAGTTTTTGAAAAGCGATGAGGCAAGATGAATTAACCTACGCCATACAACAGGAATTCCAAAAGGAACCGACGAACGACCAAAAGCAAGCAATACGCACGTTTATAGATTTTCTGACAGATACCGACCGCCAATCAGTTATGATTCTGCGGGGTTCTGCTGGTACGGGAAAGACGACGTTGGCCGGTGCATTGGTGCGTGCTATGCAACGGCTGCATCAGCGGGTTATGCTTTTGGCACCTACCGGACGAGCAGCCAAAGTGTTCTCATTGTATTCCAACCATCCGGCATTCACCATTCATCGGCGTATATACCGTGAACAAAAGTTTGTTGGTGCGGAAGGGGGTGTGTTCCAGTTGAACAACAACTGCTTCCATGATATGTTGTTTATGGTGGACGAGAGTTCGATGATAGCCAATATGGGATTGGCCGAATCAGCGTTTGGAAGTGGTTGTCTATTGGACGATTTGGTGCAATATGTTTATCAGGGAGACAACTGTCGCCTGCTCCTCATTGGCGATACCGCGCAGTTGCCACCCGTGGGAGAAGTCGAAAGCCCTGCCCTTAACCCCCTTTTGCTTGCCGGTTATGGGTTGAAGGTTTTCCAATGTGACGTCAACGAGGTGTTGCGTCAAAGTGCTCAGTCGGGAATACTAAGTAATGCAACGATGATTAGGCAGATGATTACGCATGACGAAAAGACACAATTGCCCCAAATACATTTACGTTCATTCCCCGACTTGTCTGTTGTAACGGGTGACGAGTTGATAGAGACCATGTCGTCCAGCTATTCTGAGGTGGGAATGGATGAGACTATTGTCATCACGCGTTCAAACAAGAGAGCCAATATATACAATCAAGGCATACGGAACCGTATTCTTGACCGCGAAGAAGAACTCTCTACAACCGATTTGCTGATGATAGTCCGTAATAAATACTTTGATACAAAAAACGAAAGACAGTCGGTTTCGTCCACTCCGGCTTATATTGCCAATGGCGACAGAGCGGTTGTCAAACGGGTGAGAAATGTCATAGAACTGTATGATTTCCGTTTTGCTGATGTTACATTGGCCTTTCCTGACTATGATAATTTCGAAATGGACGATGTTGTTATCCTTGATACGCTCACCTCTGAAGCTCCTGCTTTAACCCGTGAACAGTCAGAACATTTGTTTGAGTCGGTGTTGGAAGACTATTCAGATGTACCGTTGAAGCGAGATCGGATAAAGCAGATAAAGCAAGACCGTTACTTTAATGCCCTGCAAGTGAAATATGCTTATGCCATTACTTGTCATAAAGCGCAAGGTGGTCAATGGGCACATGTCTATTTAGACCAAGGCTATATGACTGAAGAAATGCTTACGCCGGCTTATATCCATTGGCTTTATACGGCCTTTACGCGGGCTACCGAACACCTCTATTTGGTGAATTGGCCAAAGACACAAACCGTAGTTGAAGAATAATCTTACAAGAGTAGAAATGCCGCAATTGACCCTTGAGATTTTGGTAAAACTGTTCGCTCACTGCAACGAAACTTATTTTGACGGGCAACTTCCCATGCCCAAGTTGAAACTTTCGCGGGCAAAGACGCGTTTAGGACAGATGGCTTGCAAGAGAAGGGGTGGTTTCCGATTGACAGGATGGAGCCCGAAAGCCCATAAATATTATGATTTTTCTATCAGTATATCCACCTATTACAGTTTGTCAGACGATGAGCTGGAAGACGTAATGATTCATGAAATGATCCATTATAGCATTGCTTATACCGGACTGGAAGACTCTTCTCCACATGGAAAGATATTTCGCGGTCTGATGGAGGCTATAAACAAACGGTTTGGACGTCATGTCTCGGTAACCTGCTCCACACGTCGACTACAACCCAGAATAACCCCTAAGCCCAAAAAACGTTTGGCACTGATTTTTGAGCTGGAGAATGAGGGCTACTTTCTGTCGGTGGTAAATCCACGGTATGCTGGCGAAATAGAACTTAAAATGCAGTCGTTGAAGTCTGTAAAATGCCGAACATGGTTGGAAACTTGTGATGAAAGGCTTACCGGTTATCCGCAAGTGCGTTCGTTACGAGCACGAAAAATATCAAGGGAAAACTATTTGGAATGGTTGGATAAGGCCATTCCTAAAGGCTGACACAATAGGGGGCAGAAGTTCTCCTATGGTTGCAGATTTGTTAATGTCGGCTTATGGCCAATTAGGCCATTGTAAAATGAGAGAGGAAAAACCGTCTGTATAGGCAATAAAACAAACTTTCAGTTCGTTATTTTTTCAAAAGCATATTATGAAGATTAACCTATCCAAACGAAAGGTGCTGACCCTTTCACTGTCAACAACGGCATTGATGGCTTCTGCTATCAATTCGCAGGCTAACCCCTTTGCCGTTTATGGCATTACAGATCAGCAGGTTGTCCGCATAGCCATTGCCATTGGGGTGATAGGCATAGTGGCTCTTGTACTGGCTCTTGTGGCTCTTGTAAAGGCTGGCGAAAAGATGGGGCTTGATGACTACAACAATATCGTTGGTTTTATAGACCAACGTTCTGAAGAGTTGAACCAAGCTTTGGAGGCCGCTTTGCAATCCCCAAAAGCACAAACAGAGGAAAATAATCGTTCTAAACGAACCCAGCAGGACAATACCCCAACTTCTCTTGGCGACCAGCCTCCTTTGGGTAATGGCAAGATGATGAAGTCTCAGACAACAGATAAAGGGTTGCGCCAAGGCTATTTCCCTGCAAATGAAGGTGATAGCTTTGTCACTTTGACAGAGAAGAAAGAAGCGGAGACCTTGTTCCGAGTCGATTTCGGTAATACAACAGACGAGCGTAATGGACTGATAGACTATATTGGAACTTTAGAAGACTTGCGGACAAAGGATAACCGCCTGATAGGAATGTCTGTGTTGTTGAAAGACAATGGTGTAACACCTCTGCAAGCAACTCGCTTTATTGTAACCCACAAGGGACAAGTTGCACGAATGAACAAGCAATGGGTTATTTTAACGCCGGTTGTTTTACAACTTGCTTAATGGCGTGTAAGTGTGTTGTGTGCGAACACAATTTGTTTGATATGCGTCAAGAAAATGTCAATTAGAACATAAAAAAGCAGAGATGATGTTGTGAGAATTCCAAAATCGTTCTACCTTTGCATCGTCAAAAGGTTAATAGATTGTTTAGGTTAGTAAATATTGATTTAGGTTTTAGTTATTAGGTAATAGATTGTTTGGAGTTTCAACTAAGGTGTTAGTGATTAAGGTAACTCAAAAGATTGATTTTAAGGTTAACAGTTTCGATGCAGATTAATGGGGAACGCCGTGAGGCGTGAACCAACAATCCGTGTTGAGAATACAAGAAAGAGGTTCTGAAAGCAAATGTGAAATATGCTTCTTTCTTTATATTTTTTCTTTCACACATTTTCGTATACAACATATTTTTTATAGTTTCACCATTGGTTGTTTTGATAAAAGAAATCTGCCATTTCGTCTGCAAATGTCTAATCTTGTAATATTGGCATGGTTTTGGATGGATGATTAAAAGAGAAAAGATAGACAAAATGAAACTGACAACATTCTTTCATAAAGAGAAAAAAGACGTGGCTTTGGTACTTTCGAGCGGAGGAGCTCGTGGATTGGCCCATATAGGAGCTATAGATGAACTTCTTAAACGAGGATATCATATAACTTCTGTTGCTGGCACATCTATGGGAGCTTTGGTTGCCGGAATGTATGCCAGTGGCTATTTTGACGAATTCAAAGAATGGATGGCTCAGGTAGATCGCAAGAAGATGCACAGCTTGACAGACTTCTCCATAGGCTTAGACCACATCGTTAAGGGAGATCGCATCATCGAGGCTATCAAAAAGGTTGTTCCAGATGTACGGATAGAGGACTTGCCTATCCCTTTTCGGGCGATTGCTACCGATTGGAATACGGGCAAGGAGGTGGTGTTTGACCATGGGAGCCTTTACGAAGCCATACGTTGTTCTATCTCTGTGCCGGCTTATTTCAGCCCGATTCGCCGAGGAGAAAAGCTTTTAATAGATGGAGGCATCACCAACCCGTTGCCTTTGGACAGGGTTGTTCGCAAAAAAGACGATTTGCTTGTGGCTGTAAACGTCAGCGGACACGACTATGCAGCTATATATAAGCGAAAGAAAGCCATAGAGGCTTGGAAGATGAAAAATTCCCGTGTGACCAGCCTTCTCAAGCGTTTGTTGCCAGAAGGCTTGGACCCCAATCTCAATTACTTCACGTTGTTGTCTCAGACCATTAGCATCAGTATTGCCCAAAACGCACGTAGAAGCATTTTGCTGAACCCTCCCGACATCTTGATTGATATACCAATGAAGCGTTATGGAAGTGGCGACTATGACAAATATGCACAGATATATAAGGTGGGAGAGCGGAAAGCGATTTCCGCCATCACACGTTACGAACACCGAAAACGTTCGATTTTGCAACGGCTTTAATTTCAGTTGCAAGAAGTTTTCTTATAGCACAAGAAAGCCGGCAAGCACTTTTTTATGGTGCTTGCCGGCTTTCGTATAGGGCAATAATGCCTTTATGGGCAGATTAGAGTTGGGCCAACTCTATTACTTTGTCTACTGCTGCATTGATGCCATCGGCATTCTTTCCACCTGCCTGAGCATAGTGGGGTTGTCCGCCACCACCACCTTGAATGAGTTTGGCGGCTTCTCTTATGATTTTGCCGGCGTTAAGTTCATGATCTTTCACCATATCGTCACTTAACATCACGCTCAGAAGAGGTTTGTTGTTGGAAATTGTACCAATTACGCAAACAAGGTTTTCCGGAATGGCTTCACGCACTTTGAATACCAAGTCTTTTGCTGAAGCTGCATCTAAAGGAAGAACCGCCTTTACAACTTTCACGCCATTGACGTCAATAGCACGTTCTACGAGGTCTTTCTTCAGGCGCTCTACAGCTTGTGCCTGAAATTTCTCAATGCTTTTGCGCATTTCGTCGTGCTCGTCAATATATTTCTTGATAACGCCTTCAAGGTCTTTTGCATTGTTGAAGAAGCCTTTTATAGAGGTGAGAACATCCTGCAATTTATAGATGGCTTCTTCGCAAGTCTTGCCAGTCATGGCTTCAATACGGCGGATGCCTGCGGCAACACTGCTTTCGCTAACAATCTTAAAGAATCCTATATGGCCTGTGCTCTGTACATGAATACCACCACAGAATTCACAAGAAGGACCGAAGCGTACAACGCGCACCTTGTCTCCATATTTTTCTCCGAAGAGAGCGATGGCTCCCAACTTCTTGGCTTCTTCCAAAGGTGTGTCACGATGTTCGTCAAGAGGTAGGTCCTGACGAATCATGTCGTTGACAAGGCGTTCTACTTTGCGAAGCTCTTCGTCTGTAATCTTTTGGAAATGAGAAAAGTCAAAGCGAAGGGTATCTGCGCTGACATACGAACCTTTCTGTTCAATATGGTCGCCCAAGACTTGTTTTAAGGCATAGTCCAACAAGTGGGTAGCGGTGTGATTGGCTGCCGAACCATTTCGCTTGTCTATGTCTACGCAAGCCATAAATTCTGCAGAAGGATTTTTCGGGAGTTGCTTGATGATGTGTATAGACTGGTTGTTCTCTCGTTTTGTATCTATCACGTCAACCGTTTCTTCTGCGCCAACAAGGGCCCCGGTGTCACCGACTTGGCCTCCCATTTCGCCATAGAAAGGAGTGTGGTCAAGCACTACCTCGTAGAAGGAGTTCTTCTTTTGGGTAACTTTCCGGTAGCGCAGTATGTGACATTCATATTCGGTATAGTCGTAACCGACAAATTCCTGCTCACCTTCACGCAACACTTCCCAGTCTCCATTTTCTACAGCGGCTGCATTGCGGGCGCGAGCTTTCTGTTTTTGCATCTCTTCGTCAAATCCTTTTTCGTCAACGGTGTACCCGTTTTCACGGCAAATAAGCTCTGTAAGGTCAAGGGGAAATCCGTAAGTGTCGAAAAGACGGAATGCAGAAACACCGTCAAGCACCGTTTTTTCATGTGCTTTCAATTCGTCCATATCGCCATTCAGAAGGTTTATGCCTTTGTCCAATGTGCGTAGGAAGCTATCTTCTTCTTCTTTCATGACGCGTCCGATAAGTTCCTGTTGTGCTTGAAGCTCAGGATAGGCTTCACCCATTTCTCTTACGAGCACCGGAACGAGCTTGAACATGAAAGCTTCTTTTTGTCCGAGGAAGGTGTAGGCATAGCGTACGGCACGGCGTAAGATACGGCGAATGACATAACCGGCCTTTGCGTTGCTTGGCAATTGTCCGTCGGCAATGCTGAAAGCTACGGCACGCAGGTGGTCGGCGATGACGCGCATGGCCACATCTGTTTCTTCTTTGACGCCATACTTCAAGCCCGAAAGCCGTTCAATCTCGTTGATGATAGGCTGGAAGATGTCAGTATCATAGTTGGAATGTTTGTCTTGAAGCATACGTACCAAACGCTCAAATCCCATACCGGTATCGATGACGTGCATAGGCAGAGGCTCTAATGAACCGTCTGACTTGCGGTTGTATTGCATGAAGACGATGTTCCATATTTCTATGACCTGAGGATTGTCTTTGTTGACCAGTTCCCGTCCTGGAACCTGTGCCTTTTCTTCTGGCGTGCGCGAGTCTACGTGGATTTCCGAGCAGGGTCCGCAAGGGCCAGTATCGCCCATTTCCCAAAAGTTGTCGTGCTTGTTGCCATTGATGATATGGTCGGCGGGAACGTGTTTAGCCCAATAACTGGCTGCTTCATCGTCGCGCTCAAGTCCTTCAGCTTTGTCTCCTTCAAAGACGGTAACATAAAGGTCTTTAGGGTCGAGGTGCAAAACGTCTACCAAGTACTCCCATGCATAGTCGATGGCTCCTTCTTTAAAATAGTCGCCAAAGCTCCAGTTGCCAAGCATTTCAAACATGGTGTGGTGGTAAGTGTCGTGGCCTACCTCTTCCAGATCGTTGTGCTTACCGCTTACGCGCAAACATTTTTGTGAGTCGGTGCGACGTCTTGGTTCTGGGCTCTTTGTTCCAAGAATAATATCCTTCCACTGGTTCATACCAGCATTGGTAAACATCAACGTGGGGTCGTCCTTTATAACCATAGGGGCGGACGGGACGATGACGTGTCCTTTCGACTCAAAGAACTTCTTAAATGAGTCTCGGATTTCGTTTGCAGTCATCATATTATTATTTAATCTTAAATATTATTTTTATGAAAAGTGTTGCAAAGATACTGAGTTTTGATTATTTTTGCAAATAAATTAATAACTGTTTGAACGAGAGAAAGCAAAATGACAGACAATTCCCACAAGTTGTATTATTCTATAAAAGAGGTGGCAGAAATGCTGAATGTCACTCCAACGTTGTTGCGTTATTGGGAAAGCGAATTTCCACATTTGCGTCCTAAAACGACAGGCAATAGGGTAAGGCAGTATTCACAAAAGGATATTGACCAACTGAAAGTTATCTATAATCTTGTGAAAGTGCGCGGATTCAAGCTTGCTGCAGCACGCAAAATGTTGCAGGAAAACCGCAGTGGGGCAGACAAAACTCAGAAAGTGATGGAAAATCTGATATCTGTACGTGATCAGTTGAAAGATTTGAAAAAGCAATTGGAGGGTTTGGTCTAATTTGTTTTTTGCTAAATAAATGCGGGCGTGTCAGCTTTTATGCTTTTGACACGCCCGCATTGGTTTTCAGTCAGTTCTTACTTCTATATTGTCTATCTAATGATGACTTTGTCTGTAAGAGTTTTACCGTTTGCTAAAGTCTTTACACGAATGTTGACACCTTGCTGCGGGGTAGACAGTTGCATACCGTTTGCATTGTAATAGACAATGCTTTTTACGTTTTGCGCTTCTTCGGTGATGGCTTCTATGCCAGTGGTGACTGTGGCTGCTTTGCCAAATCCGCCCATGCCGTTGGCAGCACGAACCGTATAGGTCTGACCTTCTGCTACTTCATTGTCGAGAGCATAGGTGGTAGCGGTAGTGATTCCAACATATTGGTCGTTCAAGAATATGGCATAAGCCTGAGCTCCTTCTACGGCATCCCAAGTGAGGGTGGTTCCTTCAGCCGTTACTGGTGTCATGTCAAGTTGGGCTGCCAAAGCCTTTGGATCCCAGTCGGTAAACATCTTTTCGTAGCTATAGTTGGCAGCTTGATCTGCTGTCAAGATGGTCTCAAACTCTCCGCCGTAAGATTTTATCTTGTTGCTTGCTGGTGTGATATCGTTGCCGGCTTCGTCTTTTGTTCCATATTCGCCGAAGACTTTCGGGTCGCGGTTGTTCATGCCTTTCTCTGTCCACCGTTTGCTGACAAGTGTTGCGTTGGCATTGGCATCGAATGTGGAGTTGAGCCATACGCAGACAGGATTGTTTTGCCAAGTGCGTCCAAGGTTCCAGTCGCCTTTTCCGTTGGCAAGGTCTACCACTTTGCATCCGTCAAAGACATATCCGAAGTCGGTGGTGGTTGTCGGGGCAGTTACTGTACGGCCACCAGAACCAGTTTTATAGTTGCGAGGCTCCAGTGAGATGGTAGTGTTTTGGAAGCGAACGTCGCCACCACCACAGATAAAGTCAACAGTTCCGTGGATGTCACAATCCTCCCAATAGCTTTGCATAGCTGAGTTTTGACTGTAATAGGTGTCTTGATAAGAGAGCATCTTTACGTTCTTTCCAATGGTGCGTGTACTGCGGTCTTGAAGTACAGCGGCACGTCCTGCCGACCCAGAGTTGTAGTAGTCGAGGGCGTTTTTCAAGGTGAGATCTTGGAAATAGGTGTTGTTGGTGCCTACAAGATAGAACATGTCTGCACTGCCAAGTCCTTCTTTAGAGAATGGAGGAGTGGTGAGCAGAATGGTCTTGTCCATGTCCTGGCCCACGATAGAGATGTTGCTGCAAGGCAACTGTGTCTCTACGGCTTGCCCCAGATCGTAAGTTCCGTTGGGCAGGAAGATTTTTACGCGTGAGTTTCCATCTTCGTTGGCTGCGATAATGTCGAGGATGTTCCAAAAACTGTCTGCATTTCCCGGTTCTGCAACATAGTAGCCGGCATCGTTTTTGACGATGTCGCCAGTACCTGTAGAGATGACTGTCAGTGAATGAAGGTAGATTTCGTCTTCAAAAGCCAAAACCAGCTCTCCGGCTTCTCCTTGATATTTTACAGTTGTTTTGGTTCCATCGTTGGCTGGAATGTCGATGGTGGCAAGAAGGTTACCCTTAGCATCGCTAAGAGTCATTGCGCTCTTGTTGTATTTGCAGGCTTCTACGATGATGGTTGCATTACCGCCCACAAGCAGTTTCACGCTTCCAGCTTTGATGTTAAGACCATGTTGTGCACCATTGTAAGAGTAAGCTGATGTGGGAACAAACCCTTCATGATCTTCTACATAGAAGAACTTGTCTTTCAAGTTGTAAGAATGGCGCTCGTTAGGTTCATCGCCTTCAATGTCTGTTACCAGTGCATAGAGATTTGTATTGCTGGTGATAACAGTATTTTCGTTGGCCTTCTCTCCGGTTTCGGTAGAGAGCAACCAACCGCGGAAATTGTTGCCAGTGGTTACAGAAACATCTTCTGCCCCCTTGGCAAAGGTGGTGATGGCAGCATCTTTCTCAACGGTTTGAGTGCCAAGAACGGTGCTAAAGTCAGTATCATAGTAGGTAACAGTGAAGTCTGGCTTCCAAACGGCCTTGACAATATAGTTGACGGTTTCTTCACCAAGACTTACAGGAATGGTTACAGTGCAAGTTCCGTCAGCGTTGGTGGTGTAGGTTACAGTGCCGATTGTACCATTATCGGCCTCAAGATTTGTGAGCGGATTGCTCTCTGAAATCATGTTGCCAGTCTTTGAAACTTCTATTGTTGTTTCATAATCGCCATCTTGGTTTTCGTTGAAGACGTCAGCAGCGGTATAGGTGATGCCGTTGGCGGTGAAAGAGGCGAGGGCAGGAGCTGTACTCATGTCTACGTTTCCATATATTTTTAGCCAATCCATATAGGAGTTCTGGCTATCGTTGAAGTTATAGAACTTGAGTTGACAATTGGTACGATTGATATCAATACTAACTTCTTCGCCTTTTGAGTTACCTATCGCCTGTGTGTAGACGGGAACCCAGTCTGTATCGCCGTCACCTTTAACGGCTACGCTCCATCCACGGTTGCCACCGGTGGCAAATTGATAGAACTTTATTTTTGTGATATTGGCAAGTGGAGAGGTGATGGCATAGGGGCTTTGAACGTTCACTTCGTTACCGAATTTGGCTGAAATCATCCATCCTGTGAAGCCGTTTTTTACGTTTACGGGGTCTACTCCCACACCGCAAAGAGTCATGTTGAAGTTTTCATGACTGTATTTTGTGTTCAAGTTTACCACCGTTGGGGTGCTGTTGTTGCTTTTGCGGTTGATTTCCTGCCAGTTTTCAAAGCCTGTTGAATAGAGTTCTTTTTCCTGTATAGGAGAAACGTGAACCACTTTGATTGATACGAGGTAGTTGTTGTTGCTGGTAGAAACAATCTCAGAATATCCCTGTGTGGCTTCTGTCTGGCTTACACGATGGGCTGTGGTCTCGTTGGTGGCAGCTTCTCCGTTGATGGTATAGGCGTAATATTTGGGATAGCCGATAACGATGACGGAGTCTTTGGCAGAGGTTACGGGTACTTTTACTTTTACGCCTGTCGTCATTTGGTAGCTATTGGCGTTGTCGCGTACCTTTCCTGTTGTTGCATCAATGGTTAGCGTGATGCCGTTTGAATCAACTGTCCGGGTTTCGCTTTGGAACGAACCGCCGCTCAGCCCTAAGGGATCTTGTGCAAAATCCCATGTGGCAGTTACGTCTCCTTGTGCTTTTGCTGCGATGGTAGCAAGCATCATGAGACATAACATACCTACTCTGAATAGGTTTTTGTTCATAATTTAATAGGTTTTAAGTGTTTGAAAAATAATGTTCTAATAGTAGACGGGTTTTTAGTTGAGGACATTCTGGAATTTAGAGCCCTGTTTATGCTATATAACCTCTTAATTGCAAAGTTACATTATTTTTCCATATGACAAATGATTTTTGTGTATTTTTTTCGTAACGAGTCACTCTTTGATTTTAATGAATAACTATTCTCGTAACCTATTGAAAGTCAATGGCTTTTTAATAGCAGCCGTTTTGTCATCCCAAATGCCGTTTTTTAGAAGCCCAAACCTATGGTTTTAGAGGCTGAAAAGGCCGCTTTTACGAGCTAAAAGCTTAGGTATTAGAAAGTCTAAGATATTTTGTAAAAAAATCTTCAAAGCGTTTGCTATCAATAAAAAAGCCTCCCCATTGTGGGAAGGCTTAGTTGGAATATCTTAAAAGATATGATATTACTTGTTGATGAACTTGCGTCCGTTCTGAAGAACAATGCCCTTGTATGCACCGCTAACGCGTTGGCCTGCGAGGTTGTACATAGGATCGAGAGCATTAACGGTCTTCTTGTCTGCAGAGATGTTGTCAATGCCGTTAACGAGGTTACCACCTTCAACGAATACAATTTCTTCGTTGTCAGAAGTCAACTTGATGCTCTGAGCCTTTTCTGTTGATGTGTAGAAGCCAAGGCCTGAGAGTTTAGAACCGTTAGCACATACTTTGTATGTCAAGCCATCAAATACCGGGAAAGCAATGAAGCCCACACCGTTCTGGCCGATTTTCTTCCATTGAGAGAATGTTGTTCCGTCATCAGCGATGGAATCACCTTCAAAGCCGGTCAAACCGCAAGCAATCTGCTCTGGCCAATAAAGACCGTTGGGGTGATCTGTCAATGTCAAGTTTTCTACACCGTCTACTGTTGTACCTTGGCCAGCAAGGTCGAAGCAAAGAGCTTGTGGCAATTTTGTTCCGTCTGTACCTTGTGCGTACTGATAAGGAATGGCTGAACCTTCCTCGAAGGCGGTGTAAGCCTTGTTGGATGACATTTTACCTACTACATAAAGATAGCCATCACCCTTTGCTGTGAATTGGAAATATGCACCTGTTGCAGGGTCTTTCAGGGTTGAAGCTGGTGTACTACCATCAATATCTTTAGGGTTAGAGGCACCTTGAACACCTTGGCAGTCTGTCTCGGTCAATGTAACTCCATCAATAACAAGATTACGGAAAGATGCGCTTTGGCTATCTTTTGGGCCGTTGATACTAACTGTTTTGTATTTGTCGTCAGCACCGATAGTTGCGTCAACGAGTGATGTGCTACCACATGCAGTTCCTGCTGATACGGCAGCTGCAGTTTCTGTAAGACTAAGAGATGTGCCAAAATAGCAAGATTCTTGAGCATTAATGCTCATGCTTGCTGCTAAAGCAGCAACAAAAAGTAAACTTTTCTTCATTTTGAATACGTTTTAGTTATTATTAATTTGAATTGTTTGTTAGTAGAAAGGGGCCTGACACCTGCTCGGTGCAGGCTCCTTTGTGTGCTTATTGTCTTTGTCCGACGAAGCGGTAGCTAAACTCATACTTCTTGCGTCCAACCTTTTGTTGTAAGGTAAACAGAGAAGTTATATTTCCTTCGAAGATCTTACCAGCAAAACTTGTGCCCATTGGGTTGGTATCAGAGCTATTGCTATAATCGAAACTCTTTCCACTGGCTCCTGCAAAAGCTATGTTTGCAACAGAAGTGGCATTGAGTTTAGTAGTTTGATCTTTGCCGCCGACATTGATACTGAACTGTTCACTTGTGAAGGTGAAGTTTGCTGTGTAGGCAGAGTCGGTAGCTTCTATTTTGATAGTTCCAGGAACTACGACTGTGTCACCGCTTGAAATGACAGTCCAATTTCCACTATATTTGGCGGCTGCAGCTTCTGCAGGATTGCCAGCGGGTGCCGGAGCGTCTGCAGGATCATCGTCTCCACATGACACAAATGTACAACTAATTGCTAAAAGCAAGAAGATTGAATATAATATTTTCTTCATTTTTTTGCTCTTTTAATAGATTTTTGCTTTAATAACCAAGGTTCTGCTCAGAGGTAGACATTGAGAGGTTACCATTGATAGCGGCTTGAGGAATTGGTTTCAACCACTTGATGTTGCCGTCTACACCCTTCATGTCTTCTACAGAAGTGATGTAGTTGTTGAATGCCAAGTTGTAACGTACAAGTTGCTTGGTACGGCGAAGGTCTACCCAACGTACTTGCTGACCGTACAACTCACGGGCACGTTCGTCAAGTACAACGTCCAATGGAGTGATGTTGCCAAAGGTACTGGTGGTAGAATAGTCTTCCTTATAGCTGCCGAACGAAGAGAGGGCACCTGCCTTAGCACGGTTGCGTACATCGTTGACATAAGAAAGAGCTTTGCTCTCATCACCTGCCATGAGGTAAGCTTCGGCAGCTGTCAGATACAAATCGCTAAGATCGAATACTACAATGTTGCGATAGCCGATGTCATTGTTATTTAGACATTGTGTATTTGGATCGTCAAACTTCTTGACTGAGGTACCTCCGCCAACGGCTTCCTTAAGCTGAGAATAGGTAAGATTCTTCTTTGTGAAGCCTCCGGTTGCATTGAAAGTGTATTGAACAGCGGGAATGCTGAGAATGTAAGCTACTACGCTCTTGTTAGTATAGTCGCCTGTTACAAACTTTTCCTTGTTGTCTTTGAAGTAAGCTTCGGCTTCTGCAGTTGTTGTGTATGCAGGGAAATACATATAAACGACAGGAAGGTCTTCGTGCTTAGGGTTATTGTAATAAGCATAGTAGCCGGTGTTGCTCCAACCGTCACCTGTTGTTCCATCCCAATTGTAGAAGCTTGTCATGAATGTTCCTTTATATCTCTCGTCGCCTTTTGAGAAAAGATAGAGGGACTTTTCGCTTTGGTCACCCATAGAACCAACCTTCTTCAAACCGGTCTTTGTTGGGTCTCCATAGTAGTTTCCAAACATGTTCTGAAGGCTATTGCCACCTTTGTCGATGTCGCCAGGATAACCTTTACGCTCATATTGTATGGTCCAAATCTGCTCGTTGTTGCCTTCATTAGAAGGAGACCATTTGGCTTCAAATGTTTGGGTGAGCTGTTGGCCGTTGATTGCCTTGACTGCCCATTCGGCAGCTTTGGAGAAGTTGGCCTTAGAATTTACGGTATAGGTTCCGTTGACAGCATTGTCGAGCTTTGTGTCTACATCCCATCCGTGAGCCAAATAGTATTTGGCAAGAAGGGAAGCTACTGCTTGCTTGTTGACGGTTCCGTCTTTAGAAGTTTCAGGGAGACCACCATTGTTGTAAATATCCTCAAGGTCTGCCTCCATAATGGTGTAGATAGAGTCAACACTTGCTTTTGGATAATTACGGTTTGCGTCAGAAATGTAGTGATCTACATAAGGAACTCCACCATATTGCTGGGTGAGCAAATAATAGGCATAGTCGCGGAGAAATTTACCTTCTGCTGCTCCTGTTGTACCTTCACCACTTTTTTCGGCATAGAACATGCCATATTTAATGAGGTTGAAGCAATTGGAGTAGTAGTCGGCTACACCCTTCTCTTCAGGTGTGAGAGAATATCTTTGGAAGTTGCCTGGATCTTTTCCGCGTACAGGAACATATAGGTCTGTTCCAGCACAGTTCATATCGTAGTTGGCACCAAGTGCTTTCAAAGAATAATAGGCTTGAGCTTTGGCAGCAGCTTTACCCTCTTCTGTAGAGAAATATGCATCTGCATCTGTTCCTGCCGATTTGTTGTTAGTGTCCAAGAAGTCGCTACAACTGACAAGTGACGTTGCACCCATCAAGGCTACTAAGGACAAATATGTGATTTTTTTCATATTGTTTTCTATTAGATTTAGAACTTAATGTTTGCACCAAACTGCCAAGTGGTAGTACTTGGACCATCTTGTTTCAAGCTTGTATTAGCCCATTCTGGATCGAAACCTTTGTAACCAGTGATGACAAATGGGTTGGTTACGTTGATGTAAAGACGTAACTTAGAGCATCCAAATTTTTGTGTCCATGCCTTGGGGAATGTATAACCAAGGGTGATGTTCTTTATCTTGGTGAAAGAAATGTTCTGGAAGTTAGCTGCTCCATCTTCTCCTGACCAGTATGCGTTGTTGGTACCACCATTTGTACCACCGTTGTTCGGGAATGGGAATGTACCGTAGTGAGTTGTCTGCTGATACTTAGGATTAACATAAGTACCGTCTGCGTTGACACCGTCACAGTCTATCAAGGTTCCTGCTGGTACGTAAGAGTCCATGTTCAAACGCATACGACCACGGTCTGTAAGGTCATAGAAACGCTCATAGAAGTTAGAATAGATGTTGAAGTGCTGCTTAGTGTAGATGCTTGTAGAGAAATCCCATCCTTTATATGAAACGGTTGTAGAGATGCTTCCAGTCCAAGCAGGGTCTGCACGGAACACTTTCTTGTCGGCATCGTCAAACTTACCGTCGCCGTTTACATCTTGAACGATTGGGCTACCTTCGGTGAGTTTGTAGCAAGCATAGTAGTAATCGGTCTGTTTAACTGTCGTACCAGGAGTAAATCCTTTGGCAACTGCAATTTCGTTGTTAGGAACAACCATGTCACCATCGGTAACGATGCCAGTCCATTGATAGCCGTATACATTGTTTACAGGACCACCCATGAAGAGGTTGTCGTTGTAGTGACCGGAAAGAATGTTGTTTCCTGTACCGTCTATTTCCAATACGTGGTTGGAGTTGTGTGCATAGTTGGCAGTTACTGTCCAGTTCAAGTCTTTGTTCTGGATGATAACACCAGTTACGTTTGCTTCGATACCGCGGTTGCGAACAGAACCGATATTGGTCTTCATTGTTATGGCACCTGCTTCGTAAGGAAGGGTTACGTTGTAAAGAAGGTCGTTTGATTTCTTGTTATACCAGTCGATGCTACCAAAGATGCGGCTATTCAAGAAACCGAAGTCCAAACCTACGTTCAACTCGTGAGATTTTTCCCAGTGGATGTTACCGTCAACAACGCCACTTGGATACATACCGTTTGCGTAAGTTCCTCCAAATGGATAGTAATTAGGACCGGAAACGCCTAACATATATTCGAAGTTGCTGATACCTGCGTTGTTACCAGTAACACCATAAGAAAGACGAAGCTTCAAGTTGCTAATCCACTTTGCATTGTCTTTGATGAACTTCTCTTCAGACATACGCCAAGCCAAAGCGAATGAAGGGAATGAACCCCACTTGTGTCCTTTAGCAAATTTGGAAGAGCCATCCCAACGCATTGTTGCAGTAAGCATATAGCGATCCAATAATGTGTAGTTGGCACGGAAAGCGTAAGAGGTCATGCTATTCTCGGTATAACCGGTTGTTCCATCGGTGATATTCAGTGTACCGTCACTTGCTGTGAAACCGTTCTTGCCGATATTCCACCAATATGTGCCATCGTATATGTTGCTATAGCCAAGGCTCATGTTCTCTGAATTGCTGCTTTCCATTGAGTACAAGGCCATCAAGTTTAGACGGTGAATCTTGTCGAAGATTTTTTCGTAAGAAAGAACGTTGTCCCAAACCCATGAAATGCTACGTTTGTTGCCATTGGTTGCTTTGGTCTTGTCGTTACCGGTTTCGGTACCTGACCAATAACCTTCACGGTAGTAGGTATAGTTTGGAGAGAATGTAGTCTTGAAAGTAAGACCTTCAAAAGGCTTGACAGTCAAATATGCATTTCCTAAAAGACGCCAAGTCTCACGGTTCTTCTGTTCGTCGGTGAAGAATAGCAATGGGTTGTAAGAGTCACTGAACTGGTTATCGTTTGTTCCGAGGGCATTCTTGTTGCCTGGATTCTTGATGATGTTTCCTTCTTCATCGTAAGGAACCATGAATGGATTGGCACGATAAGCTTCCTGAACGGCTTTGTCTGATGCATAGTCGTGGTTGATATGTGCAAGGTTGACGTTGAAACCAGCACTCAAATACTTGTTGACATTTGCGTCCAAGCCGCCTTTGAAGGTAATCTTGGAGTCACGGTCGCCTTTGTAGGTACCTTCAAGTTCGGTGTAACCCAAACCTAAGTTGTAGCTAATGTCTGATGTGCTACCGCTGATACCAATATAATGGTTTTGTTGACGGCCATTTTGGGTAACTAAAGAAGGCCAATCTGTATTAAGACCTTGTGCCAAACGATCTTTCAAAACAGAACCGGAAGTGGGATCACCCTTCACTCTCAAAATCATACCTTGGTCGTAAGCTCCTTGTGAAAGTTGGTAGTTAGGTGTTCCACTCTGGGCTGCAGCAACTCCACCTGCATATGCAAGGAATTTCTTGAAGCGGTAGTCATAGAACTGTTGTGCATCCTGGAATTCAGGCATACGCGATACTACAGCTACTCCATAGTAGCCATCGTAGGAAATAGTAGGCTTAGAACCTTTCTTGACACCAAGTCCGCCTTTTGTCGTAACGATGACAACACCGGCTGTTGCACGCGATCCGTAGATGGCAGTTGACGATGCGTCTTTCAAGATGTCAATCTTTTCAATGTCTTGTTCGTTGAGGAAGTCAATGTTGTCACACATCACTCCGTCTACAATAAACAAAGGTGTTGTGCTGGAGTTGATGGAGGATTTACCACGAATCTCAATGTTCATAGAACCACCGGGACGGCTTGAAGATTGTGTAATGTTAACTCCTGGTACTGCTCCCTGCATTGCATTGAGGACGTTGGAGGCTCCTTTAGAAACAATGTCGTCGGTGTTCATTGATGAAATAGAACCTGTTAAGTCGCTCTTTTTCATTGTACCGTAACCTACAACGACAACTTCATCAAGTGCTTTGTTGTCTTCTTGCATTACAATGTTAAGGTTGGTAGAGTTACCAACGGTGATTTGTTGATCTTTGTAGCCGACATACGTCACCTTAATTACTGTAGAAGGTGTGGCATTCGGAACTGCGAAATTTCCATCAATGTCGGTAACAGCTGCTGCTTTGCCGTCGGCAAGAACCGTTACACCAATCATGGCTTCGCCCGTTGCATCCTTTACAGTACCCGAAACTGTCTTTTGCGCATAGGCAACAAAACAGAATAGGCTCAAACATAAAGCCACAAAGGCTCTCTTAAGTAGATACATAAACGTTTGTTTTAGTTATACATTATTAGATAGATATATTCTCTTGTAGTCCGTAAAAAGGTTCAACAACCTCTTCTGATTGCTTAAATTGTTTGCGAATTTACAAAAGTTATTTAAATAACCATATGGTGCTGGTACTAATTTTAGTTATTTTAACAATTATAGTTCCTGTGTTATATGGTTTGGGTGTTAATGCGCAAAGGTCAATTGGTGTGCAATTTATTTGCTGGGAAGTTATGGCAACCAATCTGTATCGCCATTAAAGATAACATCAGGGGTGATTTTTTCGGCAATGTCTGCTGGCAATTGTTTTGCCCAATTTACACGTTGGACAGACGAAGCAGCACCCTTCCCTGTATTCTTATATTCGTAATAGCGTACAGTACCTTCGGTTGCAGGGTCGTGATAGTCTTTCCAGTTGTGCCATCCTTCAGGTACGATGTGCGTTCCCATCATAGTCTTCATAAATAACGTATAGGCAAAGGCACGCCATGGTCTTCCCAAATAAACATGGTCTACGCTGTCGGCAGCTGTAAGTCGGCAGTGGCAAAAGACATATCCATATGGGGCATCTTCAGGTGTTGAGGCTGCCGTTATGTATGAATTGATCTTGCTGAAGATTTCACATCCTTCAAACCATGCGGTAGATGGACCGAATATAAAGTCTGTAGTACCTTCTATGTAACAGTCCTTGAAAAACAAATAGGTATAGGGACGCCCGGTATAAATGGTGTCTTGGTTGCCAAGAAACTTGCAATTGACAAAAGCTAATCTTGTACCTTCGGTGTGTAAAGCTACGGCTTGACCGAGTCTGGGGGCGTTATTTTCAATGGTTAGGTTCTTGAAAGTGATGTTGGTACCATCCACTCTGACGGTAAAGGTGCGAAAAGTACCCATGGGTTTGCCTGTCGAGGGGCTGGGGATGTTGGCATGATCGGCATAAGTAATGATTGTGCTGTCCTTGTCTTCTCCCACAATTTCTATATTTGTCAACCAAGATGGAACGATGACTTTTTCTTTATATATACCTTTTTTAATATAGATAACCTTTTTGTATTCCATAAATGCACGACAAACTTCCAAGGCTTGATTGACGGTTTGAAATTCTGTCGTTCCATGTTGATCCACAAAGAGCGTATCCGTGTTGTCATATTTGCCACGTGCTTGTGTGGCTATTGCAACAAAGATAAATAGATATATGAGTAAAAGTCTTGTCATAAAAGAAGATTTTGGTGAGTAAACAATTGAAATTACGGATTACATAATTTGGGAAATTTCTTGTAAGTCGCTGATTTTTTTCAGACTTTCCATTATGACCTTAACATCTTCGCGGTCGTGAACGCGCAGTTCGATGCTACCGTCAAAGATGCCATTGTCGCTTGATATGGTTACCTTATGGATGTTTACGCCCAATTGGTCTGAAATGATTTCGGCGACATCCCGTAACATTCCACGTCTGTCGATGCCTCTTATCTCGATTGTGGCATCAAAGAACATCTGCTTGTGCATTTCCCATTTCGCATCCAGAATGCGATTGCCAAAACTTGCCTTAAGCTTTGTGGCAACAGGACATGCCCGTTTGTGTATTTCGATATGCCCGCGGTTGTCTATAAATCCTAAAATGTCATCACCTGGAATGGGGTGGCAACAATGTGGATATACATATTGATTGTAGCTTTCTTCAGAGATATAGATAGGCTTTTTCTTGTTGAAATCTTTTCCGATGGTAAAGAATCGGGCTGTGATAGGAGACTCCTTGGATTTCTTTCCTTCATTGGTTTTCTTGTCGTGCCCTAAGAATGGAACGTATTTTCTCCATCCGCTCACGCTCTGTGGCTTCTTTTTGCCTTGTATCTCGTGGAGATCTTGCTCGCCTAATATAATAGTTTTTTCGCCAAGAGCAAGGAGAAGGCTTTCATGCTTTTGGAGGTCATGGAGGTCGCAAAGCTTGTCAAGAATAGAAGTGGTTAGTTCCATGTCATGGTTTTCCAACCATCGTTTAAGTATTTCCTCTCCTTCTTTTTGTATTTCACGGTTTTCCCGCCTTAGCATAGCCTGTATCTTGGCTCTCGCCTTGGCCGTGGAAACGAAGTTTATCCATGCCGGTTGTACACGTTGGGCTTTGGATGTTAATATCTCCACCTGGTCACCGCTTTGTAGCTTATGGCTTAATGGAACCAATTTATGGTTGACTTTAGCCCCGATGCAGTGTGCTCCGAGGAATGTGTGTATTTGAAATGCAAAGTCAAGTGCCGTACAACCAGCTGGCATGGTCTTTATTTCACCTTTTGGTGTAAAGACAAATATTTCCGAAGCAAAGAGGTTCAACTTTATGGCGTCAAGAAAATCCATTGCATCGGGTTGTGGGTCATCAAGTATTTCCTTGATGGTGCGCAACCAGTCGTTGAGTTCTCCGTCATCTTCTGTTATTTCTCCCCCTTCTTTATATTTCCAATGAGCGGCAAATCCCTGCTCTGCTATTTCGTCCATTCGGTCGCTTCGGATTTGAACTTCTATCCAAAGGCCCTGTTTGGACATGAGAGTAACGTGCAAAGCTTGGTATCCGTTGGCTTTAGGATGGTTGATCCAGTCTCTTATACGGTCGGGATGAATTTTGTAGATATCGCTTATTGCTACATATATTTGGAAGCATTCATTTACTTCGTTGCTTCTGTCTTTGGGCTTGAAGATAATGCGTACGGCAAGAATGTCATATATCTCATCGAAAGAAACGTGCTTGTTTTGCATTTTGCTCCAAATGGAGTAGGGGCTTTTGATGCGTGCTTTTATCTCATAGTTGACCCCCATTTTGTCCAAAGCTTCTCTAATGGGAGCAGTAAACTGTTGAAACAAAGTGTCACGTTGCTCTTGTGTAGAGGATAGTTTGTCTTGGATGGACTTGTAGGCTTCCGGATGTTCATACCGAAAACTTAAGTCTTCAAGTTCTGTTTTTATTTTGTTTAGTCCCAATCGGTTGGCTAACGGTGCATAGATATAGAGAGTTTCTCCTGCTATTTTATATTGTTTGTTGGCTGGTTGTGAGGCCAATGTGCGCATATTGTGCAAGCGGTCACATATCTTTATGAGTATGACGCGTATGTCATCGCTCATTGTTAGCAGTAGCTTTTTGAAATTCTCGGCTTGTGCAGAAGCTTGTTCGCCAAAGATTCCGCCACTGATTTTGGTTAATCCATCAACGATTTGGGCAATCTTCGGGCCAAATATGTTTTCAATATCTTCAATGGTGTAGTCGGTGTCTTCAACCACATCATGCAATAGGGCGGAGCATATGCTGGTTGAACCGAGCCCGATTTCTTCGCAGGCTATTTGTGCAACAGCTATAGGATGCATAATATATGGTTCGCCAGAAAGGCGGCGTACACCTTTATGTGCTTGTCGTGCGAAGTTAAAAGCCTTGGTGATTATGTCTACTTTTTTGCGGTGGCGTGAAGCTAAATAGGTGTCTAATAAATGTTGGAACGCGGTATCAACCATTTTTGCCTCTGCTTGTACTTTTTCTTCTGTTCTTTCCATATTCTTATCCATCTATGTTTCTTCAATATGTATAATAAAGGTGTAAACCTTGTTAGAAGGTTAAACTGCATCCTATACCGACAGCTGTAGACTGTAAAGGGTTGCGTGATTGCTTGGCAGACATGACGGTCGGAGCGATGTGAAGACTGAGGTCATCGCTAATATCAAACTCTGAAAGTGATGCGTCAACGTATGCGTCTATAATAGAAAGTGCATAAACACCGATTAACGAGAACACGCTGAGGTCTCTCCACTTGCGATAACGGTCCTTGCGCTTTCGGAAAAGTTCCTGGTATTTTGCCTTGTTGCTTTCAGTAACGACGTTGCCTAAATGTAAAAAGGAGTTGTAGCTTTGTGTATTCGGATCATTGTCCATAATGTCCATATAGGCTTGAGAGTAGTCATGGTACATTTGGTTGTTCCATGTGAGGGCATAAAAACATCCCACAAAGCCTCCGTAGATGATGGGTAACTTCCAATATTTTCTGTTATAGATTTGTCCAGCCCCTGGAAGAACTATGGCTAACCACATGGCGCGCTTGGTGTCCGGCCGCCATTTGCTCCAGTCTCGATGTTTCTTCTGTGAAGCTAAGTTGTTTAATTGCTTGTCGTTTGCCGATAGTGCATCAAGAATGCTGTCGGCAAATTCTGCATTCACATCATCGTTTGGTGTCGAATCGTCGGGATAGACAATTCGGGTAGAGTCTTTTTGTATAGGTTCTTGCGCATGGGCCTTAAAGCCGAATACAATAGAAAGAACTCCTATAAAGGTGAAAAGCAGATACTTTTGCATGAAAAGTAGTGAGAAATAATCTTACTTTAATTGGTCGAGTACATTCATGATATGCTCAAGATCTTCTTCGTTAGAGAACGGAATGCTAATTCGTCCTTTGCCATTGGGCGAACAAGTCATTTGTACTTTTGTGTCAAAAAACTGTGAAAGCTTTTGCTTAAGCACGTTAAATTCTTCAGGAAGTTTTGACTTTGCCGTTATCTTTTTCTTTGCGGTGAGGATATCTTCTCCGTTGTTGAGGCTTTGGCATATTTCTTCCACCTTTCTAACAGAGTAGCCGTTCTTTTGTATTTCTTTGAAAAGCTTGAGTTGTAACGAAGGACTTGAAAGCGAGAGCAAGGCCCGTGCATGTCCCATGTCAATCTCCTTTTTTTGCAAAGCCATCTGTACTTGAGCCGGAAGTTTTAGCAAACGCAGATAGTTGGCAATGGCTGCTCGGCTTTTTCCGACACGTTCGCTGACTTTTTCCTGAGTCATCCCACTCTTGTCGAGCAATTGCTCATAGGCTAAAGCAATTTCTATGGCATTCAAGTCTTCACGTTGTAAATTCTCGACGAGTGCCATTTCCATTACATTTTCATCGTTGGCCGTTCGAATATAGGCTGGAATAGCTTTCAGACCGGCCATTTGTGACGCTCTCCAACGGCGTTCTCCTGCAATTATCTGAAATCTGTTTTCGGAAATTTGGCGCAAGGTAATAGGTTGGACCAATCCGAGTTCTTTGATGGAATTGGCCAGTTCTTCCAATGCCGCTGGGTCAAATTCTCTTCGTGGTTGGTTGGGGTTGGCTTCTATTTGGTCAAGAGCAATTTCGTTAATGGTACTACTTCCCTGTGTACTTACGGCTTCTGTAGAGATGAGTGCATCCAAACCACGACCAAGCGCATTGGTCTTTACATTCCGATTGAATTTTTTGTGTACTGCCATTTGTCGCTTTACTTATGGTTTTTTTCAATTATTTCTTTAGCGAGAGCGAGGTGATTGCGGGCGCCATTGGAATCTGCATCATAAAGAATTACAGGTAATCCATGGCTAGGACTTTCGCTAAGTTTTACATTTCGCTGGATAACGGTTTTGAAAACGAGCTCTTGAAAGTGCCGTTTAACATCGTTATAAATTTGTCTTGCCAAGTTAAGTCGGCCGTCATACATGGTGAGGAGAAATCCTTCTATCTCTAATTTAGTATTAAGTTTGCTCTTTATAATCTTAATGGTATTGAGCAGTTTGGTAATACCTTCAAGGGCAAAATACTCGCATTGGACGGGTATGATAACCGAGTCGGCGGCCGTTAGTGCATTGACTGTTATCAATCCCAAGGAGGGACTGCAATCAATGAGGATGAAATCGTAGTCGTCTTTCACCGGCTCAATGAACTTGCTGATGAGATTTTCCCTGTTTTCAAGATTCAGCATTTCCACTTCTGCTCCTGCTAAGTTAATATGTCCAGGAACTATATCAAGCCCTTCTATATCTGTTTCATAAATGGCATCGTGAATATCAGCGTTGTCTATGAGCCCTTGATAAAGAGAGCAGTCTACTTCTTGAACGTTTACGCCAAGCCCACTTGATGCATTTGCCTGTGCATCGGCATCAATAACGAGTACGCTTTTCTCGAGTGTAGCCAACGAAGCTGCAAGGTTTATGACTGTAGTAGTTTTTCCTACGCCACCTTTCTGATTGGCAACTGCTATTATTTTTCCCATTTTACTGCTGATTAAAAAACCCTTTATTAGTTTGCAAAGATACATATTTTATTTGAGAACGCCGAGTGTTATACTTTTTTTTCGTACTTTTGCAACACAAACAAGCATGAATATTATGAATAAAAAACGCCCCCTTATACTTATTTCCAACGATGATGGTTATCATTCCAACGGCATTAGAACATTGGTTTCGTTCTTGTCTGATTTGGCGGAGATAGTGGTATGTGCTCCCGAAGCAGCTCGTTCCGGCTATTCCTGTGCATTTTCGGCTGTCGACTATTTGCGCTTAAAGCACCGGAGTAATATTCCTGGAGCAGATGTGTGGTCGTGTACAGGCACGCCCGTCGATTGTGTTAAGCTGGCTTTAGATCAGTTGCTGCCCAATCGTATCCCCAATCTTGTTATAGGAGGCATTAACCATGGTGACAACAGTACGGTGAACAATCATTATAGTGGCACAATGGGGGTAGCAATGGAGGGGTGCATGAAATACATTCCCTCGATAGCCTTCTCGTCATGCGATTATAATCCCGATGCCGATTTATCCTATTTGCGTGATTATGTGCGCAGTATTGTTCTGCGTGTCTTGGAGGAAGGCTTGCCAAAAGGAATTTGTTTGAATGTGAATTTCCCAAAAGTGTCTCGTTTTTCGGGCTTGAAAGTCTGTCGAATGGGCTTTGGTAGTTGGACAAATGAAGTGGTTAAGTGTCGTCATCCCCACGGCTTTGACTATTATTGGATGGTGGGTGAGTATCGGGATGACGAACCTGACGCTCAAGACAATGACCGTTGGGCGCTCGCTCATGGCTATGTGGCTGTAACACCCACGTTGATGGATGTTACTTCCTATGAGATGATTGGGAAGATGAAAGATTGGGAAAAGATGTAGATTTATGAAATATTATCTCATAGTTGGAGAAGCAAGTGGCGATTTGCACGCTTCAAGGTTGATGCATTCTTTGCGCGGGATGGACGAAGAGGCCCAATTCCGTTTTTTTGGTGGCGACTTGATGGCTGCTGAAGGAGGTGCTCGGGTTAAACATTACAAGGAATTGGCCTATATGGGTTTTGTTCCTGTATTGCTTCATTTGCCCACAATCTTCCGCAATATGAAGATGTGTAAAATTGATATACAACAATGGCAGCCTGATGTTGTTATTCTTGTTGATTATGCGGGCTTTAATTTAAGTATAGCCAGCTTTGTTCATAAGCATACAAAAATACCGGTATACTATTACATATCGCCCAAAATATGGGCATGGAAGGAGTGGCGCATTCGCAACATCAAACGGGATGTGAGAGAAATGTTTTCTATATTGCCTTTCGAAAAGACGTTTTATGAAAACAAGCACCATTATAAAATTCATTATGTAGGCAATCCTACGGCAGAAGAAGTAGCTCGGTTTAGAGCTGACTATTCTGAGCAAAAGGCTTATTTTACTTATCGTAATGCTTTGTCGGAAAAGCCTATCATAGCTCTTTTGGCAGGGAGCAGAAAACAAGAGATAAAAGACAATCTTCCAGCCATGATAGAAGCGGCTCGCCATTTCGAAGATTATCAGATGGTTTTAGCAGGAGCTCCGGGCATAGAAGACGCCTATTATGAGAAGTTCATTAAAGGAACGGATGTTCATTTGTTAAAGAATGAAACTTATCAGTTGCTTTCTCATGCTACGGTGGCATTGGTAACGAGTGGTACTGCTACGTTGGAAACTGCTTTGTTCGATGTACCTCAAGTGGTATGCTACGAAACGCCAGTCCCAAGTTTAATCCGTTTTGCCTTCAATCATGTCATAAAGGTTCGCTTTATTTCGTTGGTAAACTTGATAGCAGATGCCGAGGTTGTTCCAGAACTGTTGGCAGATAAGTTCACCGTTGCCAATATAGCAAATGCCCTGTTTAAAATTCTTCCGGGTAAAACGGGGCGCAAAGAAATGCTGGAAGGTTATCAGGAAGTACATAAAAGGTTGGGAGATACTTCCGCTCCAGACAATGCTGCTCGTATAATGGTAGACTTGTTGAGGTCTTAGCAATTGTTTTTCTGTTTCGGGCCTCTATGAATAAGAAATCCCATAAGAGCATTGAATTAACTCTTATGGGATTTCTTGTTTGGTTTATAATTGTCTGTTGTATTTGAGTAAAGTGTTGCGTACAAGTTTGCCCCAAGGCTTTATGAGGTCATTGGTCCAGTTGCCGGTTGCCTTGGCCCGTGGAAGAAGCATGGAGCAAGTTTCGTCTTTATCGCTTAAAGACCATGCTGCCCAACTTATTTTCAGGCGATTCATCAGTTCCACCCAATTGTTCCACTCAGTTTCGCTCAGTTCTCCGTTGCCACTTGCCTCACAACCGCCACATTCAGAGATGAACACTGGAAGCCCAGACTTTACCGCTTCCTCTGTCCTGTCCCGTAAATACTGCTTGTGGGTGGCTGCGTAGAAGTGCACGGTGTACATTACATTGCTAACACCTTCTATTGGATTTTTGGCTACAATATCGATGTCCTGATCCCAATGAGGGCATCCGCAAAGTATGACATTGTCGGGATCGTATTTCCTAATTTCGTCAATGACAGTTTTGTGATAAACCTTCAACGACTCCCATGAATCTTCAATGGGCTCGTTGAATAACTCGTATATCACATTGGGATATTTTCCATATTGCTTGGCCATTTGCCCGAAGAAGGCTTTTGCTTCGTTGGTGTACATATCGTGAGCGTGCCAATCGATAATAACATACACTCCATTCTTGATGGCAGCCTCTATTACCGGCCGCATACATTCCATAGCAAATTTGGGGTTTTCAAGATAGTTGTCATCTATCTTTACTCCCATAGCTGCACGGATGACTGTAGCATGCCAATCGTTAGCCAGCCATTTTACGGCTTCTTTGTTGTAGAAACGGGGCCAGAGGTTATGCCATCCTAAGCTGACACCGCGCAAGACAACTGTATTGCCCTGCTGGTCACATAGTTGTGTCCCCTTTACTTGCAATTGTCCCCATTGTTTTACGGGTGTCACGGCCTTCATTCCGATAACACTCAACAAAAGGAGTGACAACATTAATAGTTTTTTCATAAGGCTTTGATTATATTAGGTGATTATTTGAATATCAAGTTAAAACAACTGTAAAGAATAAAGATAGACTACTGCTGCTGGTATAGCCAGCAACGAAGAATCGAACCGGTCAAGCATACCACCATGGCCAGGAAGCATATTCCCGCTATCTTTTATGCCGAGTGTCCGCTTGAACAGACTTTCCACTAAATCTCCCAACGTCCCGAAAATAACGACCGTTAACCCTAATCCTATCCATCCAGGTATTGACAAGACATGGCTATTAGCTCCTTGGTTTGCCCAATAGCCCACAAGGGCAGCTGCGCACAACACCAATATTCCACCACCGATGCTGCCTTCCCAACTCTTTGCCGGACTGATACGGGGGAATAGTTTGTGTCTGCCCAACAAAGAGCCGGTGCAATAGGCCCCTGTGTCGTTTATCCATAAAAAGACAAATACGCTTAGTGGTAACAACTTGTCATAGGTAGGAATACCGTTCTCGGCTTGAAAAGCAAGGATATTGATAAGCGAAAACGGTAAGGTAATATACATTTGCCCCAGCATGGTATAAGCCCAATCGTTAATGGCATTTTGTTGCTTGAGGTAAAGTTCGCTAATGAAAAGGTAGAGGATGGTAAGGATGTATGGTACGAATACGATAAATCCGCTACACAAACCGATTTGCAACGAGGCCACTGCCAAAAAGAAATAGACGCCTGCCACCGTAGAAATAAACCGATTGATAGATACTCTTTCTATATTGTTGGCAAGTCCTGTGTATTCCCATAGAGCCAATCCCGTAATGGTTGCAAAAAGCACAATGAAGAGGTCGGGACGAAAGACGATACCGCCCACCATGACTGCTATAAAGACAACGCCCGTAATGGTACGGGTAACAAGGTTTTTCATCTTGTCGCTCATTTGCTTTCCTCCTTGTTGTCGTTGCTGGAAGTTTTGTCTTCCTCTTTGTTTTCTTTGGCAGAAGCCTCTTCTTGAACGGCTTTCTCGTGTTCTGCTTGTGCTTGTTTTACTTCGTCTGGCATGTCTTCCAGTTTGGGAGCATTAGCCTCTTCCAACTCCATAATTTCCTGTGAACGGCTTATCCATTGCCGCTTGCCAAATATTTTCTCCACATCCTCTGCAAAGATAACCTCTCGTTGAATGAGCAGTTCGGCCAATTTGTTATGTCCGTCTTTATGCTCTGTGAGTATTTTCTTGGCTCTTTCATATTGCTGGTTAATCATTTTCAGCACTTCGTCGTCCATTATCTTGGCTGTAGTTTCGCTATATGGACGTGAGAACTGATATTCCTGATTGTTATAATAGCAAATGTTGGGAAGCTTGTCGCTCATACCTGCGTAGGCAATCATGCCGAAAGCGCTCTTAGTAGCACGCTCCAAGTCGTTCATTGCTCCTGTGGAGATGTGTCCGGTGAACAGTTCTTCTGCTGCACGACCGCCTAACAACGAACACATTTCATCCAACATCTGTTCTTTAGTTGTGATAGGACGTTCTTCTGGAAGATACCATGCTGCTCCAAGAGCTTGCCCTCGAGGCACGATAGACACCTTTACCAACGGGTCGGCGTGCTCGCAGAACCAGCTTATGGTAGCATGTCCGGCCTCGTGAAGGGCAATTGTGCGCTTCTCCGATGCGGTCATGATTTTTGTTTTCTTTTCCAATCCGCCTATAATGCGGTCTACTGCATCCAAAAAATCTTGCTTTCCCACAGTGGTTTCATCGTGACGGGCAGCAATAAGGGCAGCTTCGTTGCATACGTTGGCGATATCGGCACCTGAAAAACCTGGAGTTTGACGGGCCAAGAGGTCAACGTCAACGTCATTTCCCACTTTAACTGGTTTGAGATGCACCTTGAATATGTCTTTGCGTTCGTTAAGGTCGGGCAGATCTACGTTGATTTGTCTGTCAAAACGTCCTGCGCGGAGTAATGCTTTGTCAAGCATGTCAACGCGGTTAGTGGCAGCAAGGACGATAACACCGCTATTTGTGCCGAATCCGTCCATCTCGGTGAGGAGCGCATTAAGGGTGTTTTCGCGCTCATCATTTCCTCCCATGGCGGGGTTTTTTGAACGAGCGCGTCCCACGGCGTCTATCTCGTCGATGAAGATGATGCAAGGCGACTTCTCTTTAGCTTGCCTGAAGACATCACGAACGCGGCTTGCACCAACACCAACAAACATTTCCACGAAGTCGGAACCGCTCATCGAGAAGAAAGGAACCCCCGCTTCGCCGGCAACAGCTTTGGCAAGAAGCGTTTTTCCTGTCCCCGGAGGCCCTACCAAAAGAGCTCCCTTAGGGATTTTACCACCAAGGTCGGTGTATTTTTTCGGGTTTTTCAAGAACTCGACAATCTCTTGTACTTCTTGTTTTGCTCCGGCTTGTCCTGCAACATCTTTAAAGGTGATGCCGAGGTCGTTGGCTTTCTCGTAGAGTTTGGCTTTTGACTTGCCAACACTGAACACACCGCCACCGCTGCTACCGCCACCGTTCATACGGCGATAAATCCATATCCAAAAGCCAAAAATAAGAATCCATGGAAGAATGCTCATAAAGATGTTAGTAAGCATATTGTCGTCTTCGTTCTTATAGCTGAATCCTTTAAGCTTTTTCTGCTTGATGGCTTCATTAAGCAAAGTTTCCACTTTGTCCACAGAACCTATTTGCACCTTTATGCTTGGGTTGTTCCCAACTTCTCTGGCACTTGCTTTGAAGACGTCCCTGATATGTTCTGGACGAACATACATCTTGAGGGTGCTTTCGTCTTTGTTGATTTCCACGTTCTGTGCATAACCAGCCTGTACGTATTTTTGAAAGGTGGTATAGTCTTTTTCAACGCTTGCTGAAGAGTTGGAAAAACCGCCTCCTTGCGAGAAAAACAAAAGGGCAATACAAGCAATGACCAAGAGGTAAATCCAGTTCATATTGAATTTAGGCATCTTGGGCATATTGTTATTGCTATTTTGATTGGGGGTTTGTTTGTTCATATTTGTTAGTTGAAATTGTTTTGTCTTATTGAAGCAGTTCAAGATGTTAGTCAATGTCTGCCACTTCTGTCAGATGGGCGTCTTCCCAAAGGTGCTCTAGGTCGTAATGGCTACGTGTCTCGGGGAGAAAAATATGAACCATTACATCTACAAAGTCAATGGCTACCCATTGGGCGTTTTCCAATCCCACACAGTTGACAGGCTTTTCCCCTTCAACTTGTCGTACCGAGTCGCCTACCGACTCGGCTATGGCCTCCACTTGTTGTGGAGAGTTGCCCTCGCATATAATGAAATAGTGGCAGATGCTACTTTCTATATTTGACAGGTCGGCAATAACTATGCCATGGCCTTTTTTGTCCTGTATTCCTTTTGTGATTGTTTCTACAAGCCTTTTCGTATTGTCCATGAATTATAAATGTGTAATATAAGTCATGCAAAGGTACTTTCTTTTATTTGAAAAACAAGAAGTATGTTCTGTATTTTGATTTTTTTTCAAAAAAAATAACGCCTAAAAAAGCAAAAAATAGCAGAATGATGCTTTTGTTTTGAGTTTCAAGTGGTTGTGGCAGCCGTTTGCTTTTAGTGGCATAGACGAGGAAATGCAAAAAACGCAGATTAGTGAAATAGAAACGCTTTCAAATCATTACCTCGCAGAAACGCCCTAATAAGCATTTTTAACGGTGACGGTTCAAATTTCCCCATTCTGCGTAAGTTTTGATTTTGCCATGCAGCTCTCATAGTTTAATTTTGCACCGAACAAAAAAGTAAGAATTATGAGATGCACTT
>OIZT01000067.1_pt1 | contig 82516 bp, 69 predicted proteins | sample 1588611 | NCBI WGS metagenome assembly OIZT01 (sample SAMN03283278) | human gut metagenome | biome: human-associated habitat; material: feces | host: Homo sapiens | place: Peru | collected 2012
ATTACTATGTCGGCGATCGCTTGCAGTATGAAACACTCGGCGGAAGCAGTGCTTTGTGGTATTTCTATGATGCGGACGGAAAACCGTCGGGTATTCGTTACAAGAACGGCGACAGCATAAACGATTACTACTTCGTCTGCAACTGGCGAGGAGACGTAATTCAAATCTACAACGCTTCGGGTACATTGGTTGGAAGCTACACCTACGACGCATGGGGCAGAGTAACCGAAAATGCCACATCAGCCGATACGGAGAATATAACCGAGACCAATCCGATCCGTTATCGTGGTTACTACTACGATACAGAAACGAGACTCTACTACCTCAAGAGTAGATACTATGACCCGGCGGTTAAAAGGTTCTTGAATGCGGATGGATTGATTTCGACAGGAATTGAAGATGTTTGCAAAAACATGTTTGCATATTGTAAAAATGATCCTGTTAACATGGCTGACTCGAGTGGAAATGATCCCGTTCCGGTTTGGGCTTTACACATAATATCGGGCACGGCAACAGAAAGTGAATATGCTGAAGCTTTATCGCTCAATCCGAATGCGTGGAGTGGTTCTGCAGGGTATAGAGTAAGGCATGCAATTGAATTAGCAAAACAACATTTTTCAAACAAGAATAATGAGCTTGGTAGATCAAAAAATAAAGAATTTACACAACGCAAAGATAAAAAAAAGGGTAGTGAAAACAGAGGAAAAAGTGGAGCAAGAGAAAGAAATGTTGCTCATCCAAATGGTGAGGAACATAGTAGAGTCCCTAAGGGCAATAAAGGTATAAGAAGAATTGAAGCAAGCCTTACTCTCGCTTCAATAAGTGCGGCTATTATCTTTATGGTTGCCAATGATGTTACTGTTGTTGGAATAGCAGACGATGAGATGTTACCTGAATATGTTGAATTATGGTGGGATACGGCTCAGCAGGTTGTTAACTCAACTGACTTTTATTATTTCCCACAGTTAGTTCCAGTAGGATAGGGGTGCAGTATGTTTATATATAAAAAATCGAAACTAAATAATGGCTTACAATTATGGCAAACATATTTACCAAATACTCATTCAATTTCAATTGGCTTGTTTGTTAAAGCAGGTGTACAATATGAAAAGAAAAAATTTATTGGAATTTCACATTTGCTTGAGCATCTTCATTTTAGAGAATTAAATAATATGAATCAAGATGATTTATACTATTTAATGGAAAGCATGGGGACTACTCTGCGTGCTGAAACATATCGCGATTTCATATATTTTCACATGAAAGTTTTGCCTAAATACTTTGAAAAAACACTTGATATTTGGAAAGGTATTTTACAAACACATAATTGGAGTATAGATGCTTTAGAAAAGGAGAAAGAGGTAGTTATAAGACAAATTGCCGAATATTCTGATTTTAATATTGATACAATTTCACGACAGAATTATATGGGAAATATATCATTATCAAATCAGATTATGGGGAGCTTGGAAGGTATAAAAAAAATAACATCTGAGGATATTCTTGAGCATAAAAAGAATTTTTTTTCTAGCACAAATATGGTTATGTGTATTTCTGGCAATTTTGATAAAGATGCAATAGAACATATTAATGAAAAAATTGGAAAAATTAGATTACCAAATCGGAATCTCAATGAGAACTGTGAATTCCCAAAGAATTTTGGTAAACGAAAATCTGATTTCTTAATTGATGATAACAATTGGAATATATGTGAAGTTGATATTTGTTTTGATATCGACGTAAATTTATATGATTTGAAACAAATTGATGTTCTAAATTGTATTTTAGGAGAAGGGGTGGGCTCTAAATTACAAAAAGTTTTAAGAGAAAAATATGGCCTTTCCTCAGACATTTCATCGTTTGTTGAAAAATACAAGTATTTTGAGTTTTTACATATTAGATTTTCCGTAGAAAGGGAGAATTTATTGTTCTCATTAGAACTTGTAGTAAATGTTTTAAATGGATTAAAGAAAAAAATTATAGTTGGTGATTTGAATGTTGCTGTGCCATTTTATACTGATTGTTATGATTTCCTTTTAGATGATCCTGAAGAACTAAATTTCATGAATGGATGGAATGAATTTGTTTTAGGTAGACCGTTCGGTAGATATGATTGTATAGAGAAATCTCCAAATATATATTCACAAATAGCGAAGAGACTTTTTATAAAATCAAATCTATCATTAACAATACTTGGAAAAGATTGTTGCCAAATTAAAAAAAGTATTAATCAAATTATAGAAAAAATTAATACATGAGTATTACTATGTCGGCGATCGCTTGCAGTATGAAACAATCGGTGACAGCAGTGCTTTGTGGTATTTTTACGATGCGGACGGAAATCCGTCGGGAATAAGGTATAAAGATAATAGCGGCACAGTCAACGATTACTATTTTGTCTGCAACTGGCGAGGCGACGTAATTCAAATCTACAATGCCTCAGGCACATTGGTCGGAAGCTACACCTACGACGCATGGGGCAAAGTAACCGAAAATGCCACAGCAGCCGACACGCAAGGCATAACCGAAACCAACCCCATTCGTTACCGTGGTTACTACTACGATACAGAGACCAGACTCTACTACCTCAAGAACAGATACTATGACCCGGCGGTTAAAAGGTTCTTGAATGTTGACGGATTAGTCTCAACAAGTGTTGAAGATGCTGCGAAAAATATGTTTGCATATTGCTTGAATAATCCCGTGATTTATGCCGATCCGGATGGAAAAATGACTGTTGAAGCATTGACTTATATTTTGCTAAATATGCCACGGAAAATAGTGCATACCTCACAAAATATTGTTGAAACTATACACAATTCTGCTTCGCGCTATCCTGATTATGCGAAAGCTGAAGAGAAAGCATTTACTGCTTTAGAAACGGTAGGACTATATTTTGCCGATCAATTATTTGATACGTATCTACCGGCATTAGCTCAATCTTCAATTTTGCGTAAAGCATTTTTTGATGGCGCTAAACATCTTTCAAATAGTATTCGTATTGCTTCAGCAATCTTCTTAGGATTCCAAGTTGTTTGGGATTATGATGAATACGGTGGAAGCACAAAAGATTATTTCCTTGCGGTTGGAATTGATCTTGGGAGCACTTTGGTTACGTTAGGAATCGGTGCTTTGGCATTCTCTGGTGCACCTGTAGCGATTGCTACTGCAGGTTCAATAGGTTTAGGATTGATTGTTTCAAGTGTTGCAAATGAAATAAAGAAAAAATATTTAAACTAAATTATAAGGGAGTGCTTAGACTATGACGAACTTTTTAAACAGTATACCTTATGAAATTTTGATTTTTTTTACAGTAATTATAATTGCGATAATCATTTGGGGATTTTTCAAAATGAAAAAAGAAAATCCCAATGATGTCTGTTCTCGAGTTGTAATTCTTCCAATTATTCCAGCAATGATTGCATGCACATTAAAAAGATATTGCAATCAAAAAAGTGTTAATACGGTCTTGAACACATTTTCTAATGTATTCTTTTGGCTAAGTTGTGCTGCAATTATAATTACGATCGCCGTAGCACTATTTATTTCATATAAACAAAAAGGGGAGTATTATGAGAGAATTAAATCAAATAAATCAATATTGATTTTTTGCGGAGTAGGTGCAATTATATGCGCTTTAGTAGTATTATACGCAAAATTCTTCATGTAAAATGTATTGGTTATTAAATCATATGAAGGAATAACGTTGATGCTGTCAAAAAATATAGCTCTGTAAAAGAAACGGCTGCACGGCTATTTCCGAATGATATTGAAAAGTATATGGAATATAAATCGCCTTGTATTGAAGAATTATATATCTTGTGCGGCTTAAAAAAGTAAAATTTTTTGTGTTGCAAGAAAATCAATGGAGGACAGTATTGTTTTACTGAGAAGTTGCGGAGTGAGTTTAACTCACAAGCCCAATGTCTATCAAAATTTTGTTGTAATTGATAATCGAATTGTTTGGTACGGCAATGTTAATTTTTTAGGCTATGATTCGGCGGAGTCAAATGTATTGCGTCTTGTAGGCACTGATATTGCTATGCAATTAAAAGATACATTGGTGGATCGGAAGAATTTGAGCAAATAAGCGGTTCGGCTTAGTCACATTTAAAACGAATAGAAAAATCCGCATTCCGATACTCACAACATTGAACTACAAGGTTGTTAAAGGAGATGTCGTTTTTATCTGCAAGAGATTGTAGCTTTTCAATAAGTGGATCAGGCATTCTGATTGTTTTGCTTGATGATTGAATTTCTTTGTATTTTAAACATATGTATCACCTCATGTAAATTTTATTGTATATTTTAGATAAAATACACTAGCAAAAATACAAGTAAAATTTACTTGCAAGAAATGATTTGTTGTGCTATTATATAAACGATTATAAATACTATATGCTAATTATAAATTAATAAAAAGCAGGAAGGAGAAAAGACATGAAAAGGGGACTTAAAAGAGTTGCTTCTGTATTTATCAGTATTGTTTTGTTGTAAATGCGGTAGAGCGTTTAACGAAAATGAGGTTGAATCATTTAATCCAATCGCAGATGCGATGATGCATTATGATGAAGTCGTAGCCTCTCCAAAACAAAAACGGTTATGTTGCCCAAAATGCAAATCAAATCATTTGCAGGCTATAGTGGAGACAGCAACCTCTGCAAGAACAATAGGAAATGGTTATTCTCCCGCAAAAGGTTGTTTAGGTTCCTTGCTGTTTGGATCCGGGGATGGCTTCTTGGGGCGTTGGGACAGCGGCAAAGAACAATAATTGAAACTCAAAATCGAAATTATTGGATTTGCAATGATTGCGGATATAAATTCAGAAACACAGAAGATTGGCACGAAGAAATAAAGAAAAAAGAGCAAGCTGTGAAAGTCAACCTTGTGTTAACAATCTTTTTTATTATCGTTGCTATGTTACTGTTTACAGGTGGTGAAGTATCCTCAGTTGTTGGCATTGTGTTCTTGATTATTGGAGCGGTAAATGCTATCACTTTTTTCCTAGGAAAAACAAGGATTCGAAATGAACTTCAACATCTTGATGATCTCGAAAGTTCCTCTATGGAGTAATTCAGTAAGCAAAAGATTTTCAAAAACAGTTGGGAAAACCCAGAAAACTGCGATTTGATAAACAAAGAATAAGGAGTATGACAAACATGGGCAGTTTATTTCAGGATATGCTAGGCAGCGACGGTCAAATGATCGATACAAATGTTGATATCGTTTTTATGATCAATGCCACCGAAAGCATGTAGCCGTTAACTATAAGTTTACAAAAAATTTACATTTTGGAATAAGCTTTGGGTAATCAAGGAGATTTTTATATGAAGAAAAACAACAAACCGGTCAGGGAATACTATACTATCGACTTAGTACATATTTTTAAAACCCTTTGGCAGAGAATATGGCTGATTGTCTTGGCAGGCATAATTGCCGCAGGAATCGGATTTTCCGTGTCGGCATTTTTAATCAAGCCGGAGTATTCCTCATCAATAATGCTTTATGTCAACAACAGCTCGTTTTCGTTGGGCAACACGAGCTTCAGCATCAGCTCCTCCGAAATCACCGCCGCACAGAGCCTTGTTAAAACATACGGCGAGATTCTCAGCAACCGCTCGACCCTTGAGCGTGTTATTGAAAAGGCCGATGTTCCGTATTCGTATAAGCAGTTGAGCAAAAAAATTCAGTCCGGCCAGTCGAACAATACCGAAATCATGAGGGTTGACGTTACAACCAACGACCCTTACGAGGCCGCAAAGATTGCAAACTGTATCGCAGAGGTTCTTCCCGTAAGAATATCGGAGATTATTGACGGCGCCTCCATGGAGGTTGTCGATGCCGCAGTGCCGAACCTTGAAAAGGTTTCACCGAGCATAACTCAATATACCGCCGTCGGTCTGATTTTGGGAGTGTTGCTTTCGGCATTGGCGATTGCCGTCGGAGCCTTGATGGATGACACTATCCACGACGAAGAGTACATCTTACAGACTTATGACTACCCGATTTTGGCGAAGGTTCCCGATCTTTTAGGCTCGGACAAGAAAAAGTACGGCTACTACAGCGCCAAAAAGAAAACCTCGAAGAATTCATAAGGACGGTATATAGACATGGGATTATTTAAAAATAATAAGACAAGCGCTGTTTTTACCGAAAAGGATTCAAGAAAGACTCTGCACAAGAACCTTGAATTTACAGCCATTGAACAGTATAAAATTCTCAGAACAAACCTTGATTTTACCCTGCCCGAGGACGTTAAGTGTCCGATTATCGGCGTAACAAGCTCGATGAGAGGAGAGGGAAAAAGCACGACCGCAGTCAATCTTTCATATGTTCTCGCCGAAAAGGGCGATCCGGTTATTCTTATTGACGGCGACCTGAGAATTCCTTCAATCGCAAAGAAAATGAATATCGAATCCACACCGGGTCTTACCGACCTTTTGATGGGCCACGGTGCTCATATGCCGGATTTCCGTTCGGCATTGCTGAAGAACTGGTACATATTGCCCTCGGGAGAAATTCCGCCGAACCCGTCGGAGCTTCTCGGCTCTCGCAGAATGGAATTTATCCTCGACAGCCTTCGTGAAAGCTTCGATTATATCATCATTGATTTGCCGCCCGTCAACATCGTTTCGGACGCATTGTCGATAGCCTCACTTATCGACGGTATGGTAGTCGTCGTTCGTGAGGACTACACCGAAAAGAAGGAATTGGAGCGTTGCTTCAGACAGCTTCAGCTTTCTAACGTCAATGTTCTCGGCTGCATTTTGAACGAATCGAAGAACGACGGCGGATCTTACAAGAAATACAGAAAGCACAAGTATTATAAATACTACAAATACTATCAAGGTTCCTCGAAGAGTGATAGAAAATGATTGATTGGCATTCTCATATTTTGCCCGGCATCGACGACGGAAGCGGCAGTATCGAAGAAAGCCTTGCGCTTTTGAAAATGCAGCGTGAACAGGGAGCGGATACCGTAATCGCAACTCCTCATTTTTTCGCCGACGATGAAACGGTTGATGAATTCTTAGCCCGCAGGCAGGAAAGTCTCGACAGTCTGCTTTCAGCGGCTCGGGACGAAATTCCCCGTATAATCTGCGGTGCCGAGGTCAAATATTATCCGGGTATCGGAAAATTGGAGTCGTTGAGCAAGCTCTGCATCGGTGAAAGCAATCTGATTTTGCTTGAAATGCCGATGGGTAAATGGACGGAATATACGGTTCGTGAATTGACCGAAATTGCCGTGACTCACAGGGTGAGGGTAATTCTGGCTCACATCGACAGATACTTAAAGCTTGAAAGCGATTCCGTGTGGGAACGTCTTTACGAAAGCGGAATCCTGATGCAGGTGAACGCATCCTTTTTCAATGAGCTTTTCACAAAGAAAAAGGCGACGGATATGCTCGCTCGGGGCGGCATTCATGCGATCGGCTCCGATTGTCACAACCTTCGCAACCGTCCGCCACGCTTGGGTAAGGCATATGAGCTCATTCGCAAAAAGCTCGGCGATGAGTTCGTTACACAGTTTAATGAGTATGGTTATTCATTACTCTTTGAATAAAAATTTATTTGAAAGGATTTTTATTATGAAAAAATTATCAACCTTTTTAACTGCAATTTTAATAGCGTCAATCCTTACGGTAGGCGTATTTGCCGCACCGTTCATCAAAAGCCCGGGTTCCGCATCCGCTCCCGAGCTCATTGAATACGAATCGGAATCTCCGGAGTGCAAGGCGAGACTGGTTATCACACCGTATTCTCACCGTGACGATCTGAACAACGACCTCGAGTCGATGATAGTAAAAGCGTATAACGAAATCCGTTCCGCAGGTGATCTCACCGAGTTGAACAAGGATCTGGCAACCGTCGCTCAGAGTAAGGGCATCGCAACCAGGAATTTGGCAGTCTGCGATTTGTTCGATCTTCACTATGAGAACTGCGCCCACCATGAGCCGCACGGCAGCTTCAGAATCAAGCTCAAGGACGACAACGCAAACAGATTTGTTGCGCTCCTGCACTATTACAACGGCGAGTGGGAGCTGATTGACAACGCAAAAATCAACGGCGAATATCTTGAATTTACCATCAAGGAGTTCTCTCCTTTTGCAATTGTTGTCGATAATTCCGATGTTGCCGACGATACGGGCACAGCGGAAAATCCCGCAACGGGTAACATCGAGGACGGAATCAAAATCGGCGTATTGGCAGGAGTAATGTGCGTTTCCCTGGTTGCCGGTGTTGTCCTTTGGAAGAAATCTAAGAAACAGGCCGCTTAAAAAGAGGAGTCTTTATGGGAAAAAAACGGAACGATAAAAGAAAGCTGATGCGTGGCTTAGCCGTCGCTCTTTTGGCAGTGTTTCTTTTAACAGGTGCTTTTTTGCTTTTGGAATTATGGGAAAAGCGTCAAAGCATTTTCCCCGAGCAAAAAACCGAGAATACCGTTTATGAATATAACGGTGTCGAGTATGTGAAAAACGAAGATGTTGAATCGTTTTTGATCCTCGGCCTTGATAAGTTTGAGGGCGCAATTAATAACGATTCTTACAATAACGATCAGCGGGCGGACTTCTTGATGCTGTTGGTCTTTGACAACAGTGAGAAAAAGTTCACGGCGGTTCACCTTAACCGTGACACAATGGTTAATATGAACGTTTTGGGCGTTGCCGGTCAGAAGATTGGCACGGTCAACAAACAGCTCGCCTTGGCTCATACCTACGGCAACGGCAGGGATGTCAGCTGTCGCAACACCGCCGACGCTGTTTCCGAGCTTTTGAACGGCGTTAAGGTAAATCACTACCTTTCAATAACCATGGACGCCGTGCCGATTTTGAACGACCTTTTGGGCGGCGTTGAGGTCACCGTTTTGGACGATTTCAGCGGTATTGACGACACACTCATAAAGGGTGAAACGGTTACGCTTCACGGCGATCATGCGCTCACCTATGTGCGCGAACGTTACGGACTTGAGGACAGCTCAAACAGCACCCGTATGGTGCGTCAAAGACAGTATATGACCGCAGTTTACGATAAGGCTATGCTCGAAATCGAAAACGATGACAATTTTGTTATTGAAGCATCTTCAAAGCTTGCCGATTATATCGTGTCTGATCGCTCGGTCAATCAGCTTCAGGAAATTGCGAAAAAGCTGTCGCAGTATAAATTTACCGAAATCGAAACCCTTGAGGGCGAGTCGGTCGTCAAGGACGGCTTGATGGAGTTTCGCCCCGACGCAGATTCGATTGATAAGATTGTTTTTGAATTGTTTTACAAGAAGAAGTAAAAAGAACAGGAGGAGCGTATGGAAGGCAAGAACAGTTATATCATTTCCTCCGGCTCACAAAGCGAAAGCGCCGAGCCCGAAATTACAATATATGAAAAGCCTGTCTATCTCGCAGTCAAAAGATGCTTTGATATTGTTTTTTCTTTGCTTTGTATAATTGTTTTTACAATTCCGATTCTGTTTGTAATGCTTTTGATCGTTATCGACAGTCCGGGAGCGTCTCCTATTTATACCCAATACAGAGTTGGCAAAAACGGCAGGGTATTCAAGTTTTATAAATTACGTTCAATGGTGCCCGAAGCGGATCAAATGTTGGATTCGTTGCTTGATCAAAATGAAATGGAAGGTCCGGCATTCAAGATTTCGAACGATCCCCGTATCACACGGGTCGGTCGGGTGATCAGAAAAACCTGTATTGACGAATTGCCTCAGCTTTGGAATATCCTAAAGGGTGATATGAGCTTCGTCGGCCCACGTCCGCCGCTTCCGAGGGAAGTTGAGCAGTACAACGATTTTCAGCGGAACCGCTTGAGCGTTGTGCCGGGGCTCACCTGTTATTGGCAAATTCAGCCAAACAGAAACAGCCTGACCTTTGATAAATGGCTCGAACTGGATTTAAAGTATATCGAAGAGAGAAACGTAAAAACCGATTTGATGATTATATTTAAAACCGTCGGTGCCGTCTTGAACATGGAGGGTGTGTAAATGCCTCAGCGCAAGGACGAAAAATTGCATATTGCCATGTTGGGTCACAAACGAATTCCGTCCAGAGAGGGCGGGGTCGAGATCGTTGTCGGCGAATTGGCTACCCGTATGGCTGCTATGGGTCACGATGTTACCTGCTTTAACAGGGGAGGACACCATGTCAGCGGAGTCGATTTTGACGAAAAGGCGATGACCGAATATAAGGGAGTAAAGCTAAAGCGTGTTTTTACGGTTGATGCAAAGGGATTGGCGGCTGTGACCTCGTCCTTTTTTGCCGCCGTGAAGACCGCTTTCGGCAAATTCGACGTTGTTCATTTTCATGCCGAGGGTCCGTGCGCCATGCTTTGGATTCCGAAATTGTTCGGCAAAAGGTGCGTCGCAACCGTTCACGGCCTTGACCATCAACGTGCAAAATGGGGTAAATTCGCCTCGTTTTACATTTTTGCCGGTGAAAAATGTGCGGTAAAATTTGCCGATGAAATCATTGTCCTGAGCGAGAATACACAAAAGTATTTTGAGGACACATATTCAAGAAAAACCGTTTTTATACCCAACGGGGTGAGTAAAAACGCTTTGAAGCCGGCCGAGGAAATAACCGAAAGATTCGGCCTTGAAAAGGACGGCTACATCTTATATTTAGGCAGACTTGTTCCCGAAAAGGGAATACATTATCTGATTGAAGCCTTTAAAGAAATTGATACGGATAAGAAGCTTGTCATTGCGGGCGGCGCATCCGACAGCACGGAATATGCCGACGAGCTGAAAAAATCCGCCTGCGACAATATAATTTTCACCGATTTTGTAAAGGGCGGATTGCTGGAGGAGCTTTATTCGAACGCATATATCTATGTTTTGCCCTCCGATTTGGAGGGGATGCCGCTGAGCTTACTTGAAGCGATGAGCTACGGAAACTGTTGCGTCACCTCCGATATTCATGAATGTAAAAGTGTTATCGGAGAGTGCGGCGTTACCTTTAAAAAGGGCGATGTCGGCGACCTGAAAGAAAAGCTTCAACAGCTTTTGAACGATTCCGAGTCCGTTGAAAAATACAAATCCGTTTCGTCCGATTATGTCTGCAACAGGTTTAATTGGGACGAGGTTACTCGGAGAACGCTCGAGCTGTATTACGGTGAATAAATATGAAGGTTTTACTTGTTAATAAATTTTTGTACCCGAAGGGCGGCGCAGAAACCTATGTTTTCAAGCTCGGCGAAGCCTTGAAGGATAACGGCCATGAGGTCGAATATTTCGGACTGGAAAACGAAAAAAACATTGTCGGAAACAGTGCGAATGCTTATGCTCCCGATATGGATTTGACCGCAGGTATTTCCGAAAACCTTTTGGCACCGTTTAAGATTATTTATTCACGTCAGGCAAGGCGGCAGATAAAAAAGGTTTTGGAAAGCTTTAAGCCCGACGTTGTTCACCTTAACAATATTCAGTTTTATCTCACACCGAGCATTATTCTTGAGATTGAAAAATACAGAAAAACCGTCGGCAAAAAGGTAAAGATAATTTACACGGCGCATGACTATCAGCTTGTGTGTCCGAGCCACGGCTTGTTCGATTCAAATATAAATGTTTGCGAAAAATGCATGACGGGCAACTATATGAACTGCGTCAAATCAAGGTGTATGAAGAATTCACTGCCGAAGAGCATTTTGGCAACGGCGGACGCTTATTTTTGGAAGCTGAGCACGGCGTATTCCTATGTCGATACTATTATTTGTCCGTCGTATTTTTTGAAAAGCAAGCTTGATACACAGCCCCGTTTTAAAGAGAAAACGGTTGTGATTCATAATTTTATCGAAAAGCGGGAGATATGTTCCGCAAATAAGGGCGGCTATGTTTTGGAATTCGGTCATCTGTCTAAGGATAAAGGCACCTTGACCTTGCTTGAGGCCGCTCGGCAAATGCCCGAGGTTAAGTTCGTTTTCGCAGGCTTCGGCAAGGCGGTTGAAGAGATCGAAAAAGTGCCCAATGCCGAATACGTCGGCTTCAAAACGGGGGAGGAGCTGAACAGGCTCATTGCAAATGCGACCGTTACCGTTTATCCCTCCGAATGGTATGAAAATTGTCCGTATTCCGTTATGGAGTCTCTGCTGCTTGGAACACCTGTTGTCGGTGCCGATATTGGCGGCATTCCCGAGCTTATTCGGCCGGGTGAAACGGGTGAGCTGTTTGAATCCGGCAACCGAACACAGCTTTCCGATAAGCTGTATTCCGTAATCCGAAATGCGGATTATTACACCGAAAATTGCAAATCTGTTGAATTTGAAACACCTAAGACATATTATCAAAAGCTATTTAAAATTTACGGAGAATGACATGAAGATTTACGAACTCGGCACAGGCTACACACCGATACCTGCCAAGGTTGCGGCGGCAACCGAAAGCGTGGTTGAGGAGCTGACGAAGGCCTTTTTGCAAATGAATATTGATGTCGAGGCAGTAGATATTTCCGCCGAGGACAGAGCACCGAACAGCTTGCCGATAACCGAGGTTAAGGTGCCGTCGGTTTTCTCTAAATCGGATGTCAGCTTAGGCGTTATACATAAGGTTAAAAGAGTGGTTTATTCCGTTGCACTTGCCTTAAAATTAAAGAAAATATTGAAGAATACCGATCAAAAAACGGTTTTTCATTTTCATAATCAGTACAATATCTTTTTCTTCTTAAAGCTTGTTAAAAAGGAGCTTCGGGACAGGGCGGTTATAGCGTACACCAATCACAACGGCGTATGGTCGTTGCCGTTTGAAGAAGCCGAAAGCACCTTGAAAGCACGCTATTTTCAGGAAATCGAGGGAATGAGGAACGCCGATTTAATCTTCGTTTTGAATCCTAAAATGAAAAAGAATATCGTCAAAAATCTTGGCATTGAAGAGAATAAGGTCGTTCAAATCAATAACGGTGTTAATACCGATATTTATACTCCGCTGAATAGTGAGCGAATTGACACGGTTAAAGAAAAGTTCGGCTTGAAAGATAAAAAGGTGATTTTACAGGTTGGCTCCGTCAATGAAAATAAAGGGCAGGGCAGAACCGTAAAAATAATTGCGCCTTTATTAAAGAAAAACAGCAATATCGTGTTTGTCTTCGCCGGAGATATTGTTTCGCCGGAATACTATCATGAAGTTTTAAACACAGCGAAGGAAGAAAATGTTGAAAAGCAGGTTGTTTATTTAGGCACATTCAGTCCCGGAGAGGAAATGAACGAGATCTACAATATTGCGGATACAACAATTTTTAATTCTTTGTACGAGGGCTTTGCTCTTGTGTGTATTGAGTCAATTTCCTCCGGAGTTCCGGTAGTGCTTTGTTCCGAGTCTTTATCATCCTTCGGCGACGGAAGCATATATGCCGTAAAGGACGATGCTGTTGCTCAAATTACACGCCTTTTGAATGACTCCGACTATCTGAAGGATATGAAGCAGAAGGCGAGGAAAAATGCGGTCGACAATTTCACATGGTCAAAGGTCGCTCAGGATTACTATGATAATTTTAAAAGGTGAATTGAATGTCGAAAAAATTAAACGGCACGGTAATTGTAACATACCGCTGTAATGCAAAATGCACTATGTGCAACCGATATAAGGTCCCGTCGAAGCCCGAGGAAGAAATTTCAATTGAAACGATTAAAAAGCTTCCAGAAATGTATTTCACCAATATCACGGGCGGCGAACCTTTTATTCGTGACGATTTAAAAGATATTGTTCGTGAGCTTTTGAAAAAGAGCGACCGAATTGTAATATCCACAAACGGATTTTTCACCGACAGAATTGTGGAGCTTTGCAAGGAATTTCCGCAGATCGGAATCAGGATTTCTATTGAGGGTCTTGAAAAGACGAACAATGAAATCCGAGGCCTTGACGACGGCTTTAACCGAGGCTACACAACCCTCAAAAAGCTCGTTGATATGGGCATGAAGGACGTTGGCTTCGGCATGACCGTTCAGGACAGAAACGCCGCGGATTTGGTTCCGCTTTACAATATTTCCGACGAGCTCGGTATGGAGTTTGCAACAGCGTCGCTTCACAACAGCTTCTATTTTGTTGAGTCTAATAATATAATCAAGGATCGCCTCACGGTTGCGCAGAATTTCGAGGATCTCGTTAATCGCTTGCTTGATTCCAACAGTCCCAAAAAGTGGTTCAGAGCGTATTTCAATCACGGACTTATCAATTATATTTTCTCTCAAAAACGCTTGTTGCCCTGCGATATGAGCTTTGACACATTCTTTATCGACCCTTACGGCGATGTCATGCCGTGCAACGGTACGAAGGAAAAGCAGGTTATGGGAAACCTGAACAGGCAGAGCTGGGAGGAGCTTTGGAACAGCGAGCAGGCGGAAAAGGTGAGAAGCTTTGTAAGAAACTGCGACCGCAACTGCTGGATGATAGGCTCTGTTTCGCCCGCCATGCACAAGTATATTTATAAGCCGGCCGCTTGGGTTATTAAGCATAAATTTCTACGCTTTTTCAAGAAGAAAAAGTATTCGATGTATGAGAATAAAATCGTTCAGGATTTCCGTGACGGCAAGGTGTCCAAGGAGGAGCTTGACGCTCTTTCGACCTGCGAGGGGTGCGGAAAGAACAAAAGCTGTGCAGAGATAGATTGAGGTTAATATGTTGATTATTTCAAACTCATTGACCGAAAAGGTTGATGAAGGCTGTTTAAAAGTGACCTATAATCTTATTAAAAGATTAAAAAAATCGCATGGCGGCGCTTTCGTTATAACATATGAGCGAAAATCCGAGCTTTCGGACAGGCATATGGAATTGAATAAGCTCATGTTAAACGGCGAGCTTCGTTCGATAATAAAGCAAAAAAAAGAAAAGGTCTTGTATGTGCCGTTCCCAGCGAAGCCGATTGCAACGGCGATAAGGATTTTTGTTATGTCCTTAATGTGCCGAAACGGCTTGGACGTAATTCTGCCGATGAAAATCAATGCCGAAGGTATATCGAAGCTTTTAATAAGACTGAGTAAAGCCGACCTGATTGTTTTTTCAAAGCAGTCCGAAAATTTTTATAAAAGCATCGTACCCAAAGGCAGAATCAGATACATAAAAACCGGCGTCGATACGAAAAAATTCGTGCCTGTAACCTCGGACGAAAAAAGACGGTTAAAACTAAAATACGGGTTAGATCCCGAAAAGCCGCTGGTTCTTCATGTAGGACATCTGAACGAGGGCAGGAACATTCAGACCCTGTTGAATATAGATTCCGAATATCAGGTGCTTTTGGTAGTGAGCACATTGACGAAGGACGAACAGAATTCGGAATTGAGAGAAAAACTGCTCAAAAAATCCAATATAAAAATATTCGATTCGTATATCCCCGAAATTGAGGAGATATATCAAATGAGCGACGTGTATCTTTTCCCCGTGACGGAGGACGGACATTGCATAGATGTTCCGCTTTCCTGTTTGGAGGCGGCGTCGTGCGACCTGCCGGTTATTACAACCGACTTCGGCGAGATGAAGGAATTTATTAATAAGCCCGGATTTTACCGTATGAACGGCGCTGACGAAAACGGATTGAACAAGCTCATAAAATCCGCAACGGAGGATGAGCATTGTTCAACGAGAGAAGCCGTGCTTCCATACGATTGGGATAATTGCATCGGTGACTTTTCGTAATATATTGTAGGAGTTTTGTTATGACGGATATGCCCTTAGTTTCTGTTGTTGTGCCTGTATATAATGTTGAAAAATATTTGGACAGGTGTGTGCAGTCTGTTGTCGGTCAAACATATGATAATCTTGAGATTATTCTGGTGGACGACGGCTCAACCGACGGCAGTGCGGTGATTTGTGACAATTGGGCAAGCTCCGACGGCAGAATTAAAGTAATTCATAAAAAGAACGCAGGTCTGGGCATGGCGAGGAACAGCGGTATGGACTCGGCAGGCGGAAAATACATATTCTTTTTCGACAGCGACGACTACGTTGATACAAAAACGGTCGAAAAATGCGTCTCGACAGCCGAAAAAAATGACAGCGACGCTGTGATTTACGCCCTGTGCGACGTGTATGACGACGGCAGAACCTCAGAAAAAGAGATTGTAACCGATAAAACGTTTTTTGTCGGCGACGAGGTTCAAAACGAGGTCTTGCCCGGAATGTTTACCTATTCGATGGGCTTCGGAATAAGCTCGTGCGGAAAGATGTACCGTTTATCAAAAATTAAAGAATTAAACCTGAAATTTAAATCCGAAAAAGAGATTATTTCCGAGGACGCCTATTTTATTTTGGAGCTTTTCTCTCAAATAAAGAGCGTTTCGATTATAAAAGAGAGTCTGTATTATTATTATAAGCGGAGCAATTCGCTCACCCGCACCTATAAGGCGGACAGGCAAAAGCAGAACGATGTTTTTCTTATAAAGTGCGTCGAGCTTGCCCGACAAAACAATCTTTCGCGACAGGTTATAAATCACGTTACCGCAAGGTATCATATGTATTCGATAACGGCGATGAAGCAAATCGTTGCCGCCGAATTACCCTTGAAAGAAAAGCAGACTGAGTTAAACAAGATTTTTAAAAGCAATGTGCTCAGGAAAAGCCTAACGGCCGACGTTATAAAGCTTCATAATAAAAGGCTCGGCCTGTTTTATACACTGCTAAAGCACAAATGCTATTTTGCCTGCAAAATAATTTTATTTTTAAAACGAAATTAGTATTAAGGAGAACGATTTTCTGTGGATAAGAGTTCAGCAGGAAAATTATATATAAAAAAGAGAACCGTCTCGGAGTGGATGATGCTATTCATCTTTTTCTTCCCCGCTGCGCAGGCCTTTTTGACGGAGCTGTTGCCGATACCCGATGCGATCAAGTTCCTATGCGACGGCTTCTTGGTTTTGCTGTTGCTGAAGCTGTTTTCGCAACGCTTCACGAAGATAGACAATTATTCAATGCCGTTCGTCGTTATTGTGGGTCTGTTCTTCTTCATTACCCTCGTCGGGTATTTGTTTAATTATCAATCGGTGTTTTACTATTTATGGGGATTGAGGAATAATATCAGAATGTTCGTTGCATTCTTTGCGTTCGCATATCTTGCGGATTGGGAGGACGCAAAGGGCTGGATCAAAGCTTTAGATGTTTTATTTGTCATAAACTTTGCGGTTGTAATTCTTCAATATTTTTCAGGCTACGGTCAGGACTATATCGGCGGAATTTTCGGCACGTCAAAGGGCTGTAACGGAAGCCTGCTGATTTTCCTTTGCATCGTCTTTGCGAAAACGATCCTTTCTTTTATGAGAGGTGAGGAAAAGATGAGCAAATGCATATTTGTTTCGGTTGCGTCACTGCTTGTTTCGACCTTGTCCGAGCTGAAGATGTTCTTCATTTTGTTTATTTTAATCCTTTTTATGGCAAGCTTCATGACGGCGCATTCGATAAAAAAGACATTGTTCTTTGCATTCGGTGCGGTGTTGGTTGTGCTTTTCAGTACACTGCTTACCGTCCTTTATAAGGACTTTACGGATTTTCTTTCCTTTGACAGCCTGATAAAGGCGTTGACCGACACGGGATATGCGACCGATGAGGACATCGGCAGATTTACCGCCCTGCCCGTTATCTCGCAGAGATTTTTGCCCGGCTTTTTCAGAAAGCTGTTCGGCTTAGGCCTCGGTAACTGCGACAGCTCGTCGCTCAGTATGTTCAATACGCCGTTTTTCGAATCTCATCAAACGGTTCACTATTCGTATTTTTCGTATGCATTTTTGTTCTTGGAAACAGGCTTTGTCGGACTGGCATTGTATGCTTCGTTTTTCGTCGCTTCGTTTTTCGTTTCAAGAAAGCTGAAAAAGCTGGAAATGGCAGACGAATTTGCTTGTCAGATGAGCATTATACTTTCGGTGATAAGCCTGATACTTTTGGTTTACAATTCCTCTTTGCGCATGGAGATCGGATTTATGCTGTTCTTTGTTTTGGCATTGCCGATTATTTCCGCCAATGAGCAAAGAGAAAGTGATGATGTTTATATATAATCGTTTGGAAAAATGCAAACAAAGGAGGCAAAAACGATGAGAAGAGTGTCAAAAAGAATTATATCTCTCTTTTTGGTATTAGTGATGCTTCTCGCCATGATACCTGCCGGTACTGTTTTGGCAAGTGCCGCGTCGGGTTCGCTGGACATGACCGCCGAAGGACTTACCGCAACTTATGCGGGTGACGGCACATGGACCGGCGGCGGAAATGTGGCGCACGGCACTGTTACCGGTAAGGGCTCGCTTTTCAAGCAGTCGCAGAGCGGCTCTCTTACCTTCACTAACACCAGAAGTCAAGCCGGATATATTTCTTTTGATTACAAAATCACAGAGAACACCGGATCGGTTACCATTGCCGGTAATACCGTTACGGGCAGCGGCTCTTATGCGCCGTCCGCAGCTTTGGGCAGCGGTGAAACGGTTCAGGTTGTTATCAAATCCGGTAAGGGTAACGACAAAACAACGTCGATTGAGCTTACGAATATCAATCTTGTTGTTGACGTCAGTGCCACGACCACCTTTAAAGCACCGACCAACGGTTCCTATACCGTCAACGGTGAGTCTATCACAAAGGACACAGCCAAAACGCAGTCCTCAACGGTAGCATATAAGCTTGTTGCAAAGCCTGCAACGGGTTATAACTTTATCGGTTGGTACAGCTCGGCAATCAACGGATATTTCGATTACAACAGTACAACAACTCTGAATGTTGAAAGCGATACCGTTGTTTACCCTGTTTTTGTCAGCTCGTCAATGGCTGTATTTCAGGTCGGCTTCAATCTTTACACCGATTTGAATAAGGCAAATGCCGCCGCAGAGGCGGATTCGAGCAAGCAGATTGTGCTCTCGCACAGCGGTATTCTTGCCGCCGGCACATACAAGATTTCAAAGGGAGTTAATCTGTTGATTCCCTTCGATTCTGCCAATACGGCCACCTTCGGCGACGAGCCCGAATGCACAATGACATATGCTGCCCCGACCATGTACTCATGTCTTACCATGGCGGACGGTGCGGTTATCAACTGCTACGGTAATATCAATGTCAACGCAACCCAGCTTGCTTCGTCAACAAGAACCGCAGGCAGAGTCTGCGGCGCTTACGGTGCAATTCAGATGACCTCCGGCTCTCAGATTAAACTGAAGAGCGGTTCGGCACTCTATGCCTACGGCTACATCGGCGGCGAAGGACTTGTTTGGGGCGAAAGCGGAAGCAAGGTATATCAGTTCATGCAGATTGAGGACTGGCGAGGAGGTAACGATTCCTCTTCATTGCTTTCTTCATTGAAAAACAACTCGTTCCTTTTCTCTCAGTATTATCTTCAGAACGTTGAGGCCGAGCTTCGTATAGACAGCGGTTGCACCATGTACGGTACCGCCGCAATCGCCGCAGGCTTGGGCAGCTCGAAATCACCGAGCCAGGCCTGCGCCGCAATCGTCGGCAAGGATGAGGGTATGTTCCATATCACAAGCGGTTATGCCACACTGAAGTATGACGCAACGACAGACAGAATGACGCTCGATTTCTACGGTAACCTTGTAACGGACGCTATCAGTATGTCGATTAAGCTCACTGTTGTTTCTTCGTCAATGAATACCGCCGATTACATTCTCGCTCTTCCGATGAACTATACCATAAATATTAAATCGGGCAGTAATGTTACATTTGCTCAGAAGTTTAAGCTTCTTCCCGGTACGGCTATCAATGTTGAAGAGGGTGCGACGGCAATCGTTTCCTCGGGCGGCGCAGTTTACCTCTATGACGTTGACGACTGGATGTCGGGCACATACACTTACAATAAGAACATTTTCCAGTTACCCTATGTATTTGCGAAAAAGGGCGCTCCCGTAACTCGCAGTGTAAAGGAAAATTCCGTTCTCAGGGTTGACGGAACGTTGACCGCAAACGGCCCGATATATTCAACCAAATCCGTCACAAACGGCGGCGATGCCGTTATCAAGGGTAAGGGCGTGTATGTTTCGAATGTTCACGGCTCGACAGACCTTAAAGAGGTCACCGGCTCGAACACCACGCTTAAAACCATCGCCTGCGTTCCCGTCAGGGGCACGATCGCAGGACACAGCGGATACAACAGCTTTGCTATCGGCACATACCGCTCGTTGAACGGAAACTGCTGGTATCAGAGAGCAGTTACGGCTAACGGCTTTACTGTCGTTTCGGGCGGCGTTCAGGACGGCGTAAACGTTTATGTTGCCGACACAAAGGACGCAACCGTTACGCTCGTTCTCACAACCGAACAGCCGTGCGTTACGCTTCCCACAAACGCTAAGGTTGCCGTAAGCGGCAATAAATATACATTGACCGAGATTAACAGCAATGTTACGATCGTCGCAAAACAGCATAATCCGGTTGTTTCTGTTCCGGCAAAGGCTCCCGACTGTCTTAACGGCGGCTATACGGCCGAAGAAAAATGCTCGGTCTGCGGCACGGTCGTAAGCCCCTCGGTAAGTGTTCCGGCAACGGGACACAAGGAGGAGATTATCCCCGGAAAAGAGGCCACATGTACGGAAAACGGCTTGACCGAGGGCAAGAAGTGCTCTGTTTGCGGTGAGATCATCGTCGCTCAGGAGGTCATTAAGGCACACGGCCATTCCGAAAAAACCGTTCCCGGAAAAGCTCCGACCTGTACGGAGAACGGCCTGACCGCCGGCAAGGTTTGCTCGGTCTGCGGTGCCGTTATAGAAAAGCAGGAGATTATTCCGGCTACCGGCCATACCTATACGACGGTTGTTACCGCTCCGACTTGCGAAGAGGACGGATACACCACCCATACCTGTGCCTGCGGTTACAGCTATGTTGACAATATCGTTAAAGCAACGGGACACAGCTATACAATCACGGTGGACGGCACATACAAGGCTCCGACCTGTACCGAGGATGGAAAGGAAGCGGATCTTAAATGCGCAAAGTGCGGCGCCGTTAAAAAGGGTGCGGTTATTCCTGCCAAGGGTCACGATGAGGTGATTGATGCGGCGGTTGAGCCTACCTGCACCAAGGACGGTCTTACAGAGGGTCGTCACTGCAAAACCTGTAACGAGGTTATCGTTGCGCAGAAGGTTGTTAAGGCGCTCGGACATGATTATGTTGCGGTTGTAACGCCTCCGACATGCACACAGGACGGCTACACGACACACACCTGCTCACGCTGTCATGACAGCTATGTTGATTCGCACGTTGACAGCACGGGCACCGAGCACAGCTACGATTCAACAAAGGTTTACGAGCCGACCTGTACCGAGGACGGCTACACCGTTAAAATATGTTCAATTTGCGGACATGAGTTGAAGCTGGAGGACACGATCGTTCCGGCATACGGCCACAAGTTTACATACGAGGTTGTTGAGCCGACCTGCACAACGGGCGGTTATACGGTTCGCAAATGTACGGTTTGCGGATACAGCGACACGGTCGATAAGGTTGACGTCTTGGGTCATGACTTTACCTCGGTTGTAACCGAGCCGACCTGTACCGAAAAGGGATATACAACGCTCACATGTAAACGTTGTAACCATACGGAAATTCCCGAGGAGTCGTATGTACCGGCACTCGGACACAAATACGTCGGTGTTGTAACAACTCCGGCAACCTGCACCGAAAACGGTGTCATGACATACACCTGTCATTGCGGCGACAGCTACACCGAGATTATCCCGGCGACAAATCACAGCTATGACGAGGGCGTTGTAACCGCTCCGACCTGTCATGAGCGCGGTTACACGACCTATACTTGTAAAAAATGCGGACACACATATCAGGGCAACTTTGTCGAAGCTCTCGGCTGTGAATTCGGCGATTGGGTAATCGTCAAGAATGCAACCTGCACCGAGAACGGACTTAAGAAGAGAACCTGTATTCGCGGTGACCGCTATGAAACAGAGGTTATTCCGGCTACCGGCCACAGCTATACGGCGGTTGTTACGGAACCGACCTGCACCGAAAGAGGATATACAACCTATACCTGTCACTGCGGTCACAGCTATGTATCCGACTATACGGACGCAAGCGGACATAAGCTTGTAATTGAACCCGCCGTTGCACCTACCTGCACCGAATCGGGACTTACCGAGGGTAGTCACTGCTCCGTTTGCGGCGAAATTATCGTTGAACGTCAGACGGTTGCGGCACTCGGACATTCCTTCGGAAAATGGACTGTATCCAAGGTGGCAACCTGTACCGAAAAGGGTGAAGAGGAACGTTATTGCACCGTTTGCGGTATCAGAGAAACAAGAGAGCTTGCAATACTTCCGCATACTCCGGTAATTGATGCGGCGGTAGCTCCGACATATTCATCAACAGGACTTACAGAGGGCAGTCATTGCTCAAGCTGTAACGAAATCCTTAAAAAGCAAGAGGTTGTTGCCAAGCTCAAGCTTAACTGGGATACCTTTAAGCTTGCAATGTCTCAGCTTGAGGGCTATGCGAGCGACTACGCCAAGAACAACCCTGGTAAGGATCCCACAAAGCTTATGCTCAACTTCATCCGTACCGGTATCGACCGTTACAACGATGACGATTGGGTAACAATGGCAGGTGCCGAGGAAACCGTTTTCGTCAACGAGGTTATCGCAAAGGACGAAATCAACGGCACTATCGCTTATGCGCTTCGTGAGATCGATTATCTTGAAATAACAATGCCGAACGGCGAAAAAATGGTATTCGACCATCTGTTCGGTTCGTTGAATATTTCAAGCAATAAGAACTATACTCAGTCAAACACAGACTTCGGCAGCTGGGCAGGCGATATTTGCGACTTGATGGAATATTCAAATCCGAGAGTAAAAGCAACAGAGCTTGACGCAATGACCGAAGAAATCAAAACAAAATATTTCGGCGTTGACGATGTTGAGGAAAGCGGCTTCGGCTATGACGATATCAAAACCGACCTTGATGCCTTCTATATCGTTTACCAAATCACATCGGGCGCTTCATCGCTCAGCGAGATTTTTGAAAGCTACTATAACGAGGAACTTTCGATGCGTTCAAGAGCTGCGTTCTTCCTGAACAACCGCTTCCCGGGCAGCCTGACAAATGCCGAGGTTCGTCAGTCGATTTTCACGACTTACAGAGATCACCTTTTGATTCAGCTTCTTGAATCGGGCAGGGGACTTTCGGGCCTTGATACCCTCAGAGAGGCTTGCTGTTACGCATTTGCCGATTATCTTTATAATCTGGCAAAGGACGATCTGGTAGCTCCCGAGAAACCCGATAAGCCGACAGATGACCCGAACAAGCCGGATATTTACAGCGTATTCTCTTCGAAGGATTCGATGCTTGCTCCGGGTATAACGCAGAACATCAGCTATGCTGTCGATTCGAACGGCGAGCAGATGGTATACTATATGTCAAAGTCGGACATCAACAGAAGCGATGTCAATATCTACGCAAACTATGCTAACAATGACGCTTCTTCATGGGCATTGTCAACTGTCAGCGAGCAGATGGCCGCCGTTCAGAAAAAGCATTCCAACCCCAACGACCCCGATAACTATATTGAAAATTACAATGCGGTTGTCGGCACAAACGCCAACTTCTTCAACATGGGTACAGGTCAGCCGCTCGGCTTGCTTGTTATGAACGGCAAGGAGTATACCCCCATTTACACGAAGGAAAGAGAATATAATTTCTTTGCTATCCTCAAGGACGGCACACCGGTTATCGGAGAAGCCTCGGAATATAACAAATACAAGAACAATATTCAGGAGGCTGTCGGCGGTGCGGAAATCCTTGTTAAGGACGGTGTGAATCAGTTCATCGGCAAAACAAGCGAAAAGATGCCGAGATGCTGCGTCGGTATTACGGCGGACGGACAGATTATAAATCTTGTACTTGACGGACGTCAGTATCCGTATTCGGTCGGCGCAACGTATTATGAGGTTGCACAGATTCTCATTGACGCAGGCTGTGTGGACGCTATGGAGCTTGACGGCGGCGGATCCGCAACCTATGACGCAAAGCAGGAGGGCTCGGACGAGGTAACCGTTGTTAACCGCCCGTGCGACAGCGTGGAGCGTTCCGTAAGCTCATCACTTGTAATCGTTTCCACGGCTGTAACTTCAAAGGAATTTGACCACGCTATCGTTAACACCGCAACGGACTACCTGACCGTAGGTTCTTCCTTCGATGTTTCGCTGACAGGCGTCGGTGCGGCAGGAAATATGACCGAGATTCCGAAGAACGCAACACTCCGACTTTCCGATGAAACAGTCGGCACTCTCAACGGTAATAAATTTACCGCCGTTGCAAAGGGCAAGGTCGATATTCAGGTTGTGGTTGACGGAAAGGTTGTCGGAAGCAAAACAATCGAGGTTATCACAAGACCCACGGCTCTCAGCTTTACAAAGGATAATATCAACGTGATTTACGGCGTTGCTGAAGAGCTTCCGCTTGTTGCAACATACAAGAACAATCCCGTAACGTTCAACACGAACGATATCATCTTTGAAATGACCAATGATCTGGCAGGTGTAATGAACGGCTTCTCGTTCACCGGTAACGAAGCTTCGGGCGTTCGTAACGTTACCGTAACCGCTAAGGTCAAGACCGATGTCAATGTTAGCGCCAATATTTCCCTGCGCCTTTACAAGGCAGACGAAAGCATTTTCGATTTCGAAAAGGCAACGGCAGGTAACGAGTCCCTCGCATGGAACAGATCTGTTTCGAACTCTTATACAATCGACAACAAGCTTTACTATAAGGTAGATACAAACAAGGATTCTGTCGCTTCGTATGTATTTGCCATTGATATGAAATCGATTACCGCACCTGCACGCTTACAGCCCTTGATGGAATATCTCAACGGCTTTGCTGGCAACGTCGGTGAAAATGCTACCCCATGGGATTATCTTCTCGCTTTGGGCGGACGTGTAAGCGACCTTACAAATGTTACCGTTACGGCGAAATTCCCCGAGGGAGTAGATGTCGATGTTGAAAATCTGAGGTTTGTAAACGACTTCTTCAAGATCTCGTCATACAAATACGACGAAGCCACGCATACGCTTACAATCGTATGCAAGTGGACAAGACAGACTGAGGGTATCGATCCGTCAACGGCAAACTCGATCGGTATTCTCTCCGGTGTTAAGATTACACCGAAGAAGAACGCCCAAAAGGATAAGGACGGATTGATCAATATTGATGTAACGGGTAATGTCTCTTACGATATTTATCTTGATACAACACAGCTTTACAAGTTCGCAAAGGATCCGGAAAATCAGAAGAAATACGACATTTATGAGTATATCAATCCGAATGATCCGGAGGACGCAGGCGGACACTTCTCCGACACATATGTTACGTTTGAGGATCACTTCTCACTTGACGAAAAGCCCCTCAACGGTTGGATAAGCCCGAACGGTGAACAGTTCTATTACTATGTGAACAACAAAAAGGTCACGGGTATTTACTGCGCACCCGATCAGGACGGTTCGGACAAGAGCTATTATTACAGTTTCGATAACGACGGCGCTTGCACAGGCAAGCTGACAGGTCTTTTCTATGACAATACCGCAAAGGCTTACCGCTATGCCCGTCACGGAGAGCTTCAAAAGGGCTGGGTAATGATAGACAACAGCTGGTACAACTTCGACAATTCATATAACGCACAGACCGGTTCAAAGGCATTCGGTAGTGTAACTTATGAATTTGAGGATAACGGACGCCTGAAGCACGGCGTTTGGGCAAAGACTGTTTTCGGTACAAAGTATTATTACGGCCCGGGTTGCTACAACAGGGGCTGGGCTACAATCGACGGCAACAGGTATTACTTCGAGAACGGTTACCGCTACGAAGGCTACCGCATGATATTCAAGGCAAATGTACGTTATTGGTACGATTTCGGTGATGACGGTATTTGCAAGGATGAGGTTGTTCCCACAGGCTTCTATGAGGACGAAAAGGGTCTCAGCTATGTAATCGACGGCATTGGTGTATACGGCCTTTATAAGATTGACGGCAGTTACTACAGCTTCGATTATTACGGTTATGCAAGAAAGGGCTTCGTCAACGTGGGCGAATCGCACTGTGATCTGAATCCCGGCAATTATTACTTCGGCGACGATTACAAGGCTGTTAACGGCATTGCAAAGAATCAGAATGGCGACTTGGTTTATTACAGAAACGGTCGTCCGGCAATGGTAGGTCTTGTTGAGGTTGACGGCGACTACTACTTCGCAGGCGGTGCAAACGGTGAAGTTTCCATCAACAAAAAGCAGTACACATGGGCGAACACCACTTCGATTCCGAACGGAACCTACGAATTCGGCCCCGACGGCAAGATGCTCAACGGCATTGTCGAAAAGGACGGAACTCTCTACTACTACGAAACAGGAAAGCCGAAGATGGCAGGTCTTGTCATGGTTGACGGCGCTTACTACTTTGCAGGCGGTGCAAACGGCGAGGTTTCGGTAAACAAGGTTCAGTATGTATGGCAGGATAACGGAATCAAGCTCGAAAATCCCAACTGCGAGTTCGGTGCCGACGGCAAGATGCTTGACGGTATCGTGAATAAGAACGGCACGCTCTACTACTATGTAATGGGCAGACCGAAGATGGCAGGACTTATCGAAATTGACGGCGATTACTACTTCGCAGGCGGAGCAAACGGCGAGCTTGCCGTAAGCAAGGTTCAGAATGTTTGGAAAGCCAACGGTATCAGCCTTTCAAACCCGAACTGCGAGTTCGGTGCCGACGGCAAGATGCTTAACGGCATTATCGAAAGAGACGGTAAGCTTTATTACTACGAAATGGGCAGACCGAAGGCGGCAGGACTTGTTGAGGTTGACGGCGACTACTACTTCGCCGGCGGCGAAAACGGTGAAATACTGGTCAATGTAAAGCAATACACATGGGCAAACAGCACGCCGCTTCCGAACAGAACATATGAATTCGGCGCAGACGGCAAGATGCTCAACGGTATTGTCGAAAAGGACGGCACGCTTTATTACTACGAAATGGGTAAAACCAAAACCGCAGGCCTTATCCAAATCGACGGCGACTACTATTTCGCAGGCGGTGCTAACGGTGAAATTGCCGTTAACAAAAAGCAGTATGTATGGCAGAGCAACGGCTTATTGCCCGAGGATAACTACGAGTTCGGTGCCGACGGCAAGATGCTCAACGGCTTTGTCACAAGGGACGACGGTATTTACTATTACGATACAGGTAAATACGGCAGAGTCGGTTTGAACCTGATTGACGGTGATTACTACTTTGTCGGCTATTACGGTAAGCTGTATACTAACGGTACTTACTATGTATGGGAAACCAACGGTTACTCAATTTGTATGAACTATACATTTGACGAAACCGGTAAGCTGGTGAAATAATCATGAAATGGGGCTGTCGCATTTAGCGCAGAGCAAAACGGTTTCTGCATCTAAATACGACAGCCCTATTGGAGTATTCTAAAGCAAAAAGCGTAAAAATAATTTTGGAAGATTGATTTTAATGAAGAATGCCAAGGTATTTACAAATGCAAAGTGGATTATAATTTGCAAAATCATTCAGTCGGTTTTGCAGCTTTTGGTCGGTATGTTAAGCGCCCGTTATCTGGGCCCGTCTAACTACGGCTTGATTAACTATGCCGCCTCAATAACCGCTTTTGCAATGCCGATTATGAAAATGGGACTTGACGCAACGCTTGTCTTTGAATTGGTAAAAAATCCGAAGCAAGAGGGCAGGGTGCTCGGCACATCGTTGGGCATGAATGTTATATCCTCGTTTTTGAGCATAATCGGCGTTTCGTTTTTTGCTTATTTGGCTAACCCCGACGACCGACAAACTCTCATTGTCTGCGTTGTATATAGTCTCTCGGTTTTCTTTGCGGCGCTGGAAATGATTGAATACTGGTTCCAGTATAAATTGCTTTCCAAGTATTCGTCTGTGGTTATGCTTATTTCCTATGTTGCCGTTTCGGCTTATAAGATATTCCTGCTCGTAACGCAAAAGAACGTAGTTTGGTTTGCTTTTTCTCATTCGATCGAATACGGCTTGATCGCATTTTGTCTTATATTACTGTATTTCAGAAAAAGCGGTGATAAGCTGGTTTTCTCGCTCAGTCTTGCAAAGGACATGTTTTATAAAAGTAAATATTACATTTTTGCGTCGATATTGGTTGTTGTTTTTCAGAATATTGACAAGCTCCTGCTTACCGAGCTGTCGGGTACCGAATCAACGGGCTATTATTCCGCCGCAGTAACCTGCACGGTGATAACGCAGTTTGTATTTACGGCTATCATAGACTCGTTCAGGCCGGAAATTTTGAAGCAGAAGAAAGAGAACGAAAAAGAATACGAAACATCGCTTATTTCTCTTTACAGTATAGTTATATATCTGTCATTGCTTCAGAGCGTGGCTTTCACCGTGTTTGCAAAGCCGATTGTCTATGTCATGTACGGCAAGGATTTCATGCCCACCGTGAAGATACTGCAAATCCTGATTTGGTATTTTACCTTTTCCATTATCGGCACGGTTCGAAACGTCTGGATTTTGGCAGAGGACAAGCAGAAGTACCTGTGGGGAATAAACCTGATGGGTGCGGCGTTCAGTGCGATTCTCAACTTCATTTTGATTCCTCATTTTGATGCGATAGGTGCCGCAATAGCGTCGTTCTTTACTCAGCTTTTCACGAATTTCATCTTAGGCTTCATCTTAAGACCGTTAAGGCCGAACAACAGGCTTATATTGAAATCCTTGAATCCGAAGATATTCTTTGCGAATATAAGCTCGATAGTGAAAATGCTGTTGAAAAGACAATGATTTTGCATACAGAGCTGTCAAAGGCAGGGGTGAAAAATGGACATTAAAAAGAAAAAAAGGCTGATGACAGCGGGGATTATCCTCTGCGCCGCCGTGTTTGTTTTCTCGGGTGTAATACTTGCTCGGGAATACATCGACCAAAAAAGAAGAGCCGAAGCCTTTGAAAGGGTTGCAGGTCTGGTTGAAACCGACGGTGAAAACGGCTCGGCGGCGAATGACTCGGAGCAGGATGCGAATAAAGCCGCCGCTTACAATAAATATTCGAAGGTATACGCTCAAAACAACGATTTTATCGGCTGGATCACGGTTCCGGATACCCGAATCAACTACCCTGTTATGCAGTCAAAGAACAATCCGAATTTCTATTTGTACCATGACTTTGAAAAGACGTACAGCAAATTCGGAGTGCCGTTCATGCAGGAAAACTGCGATGTTGCGACCTCCGATAATCTGATAATGTACGGCCATCATATGTATAACGGCAGTATGTTCACCGATCTTTGCAAGTATATTGACGAGGACTTTTACCGTGATCATAAGTACATTCGCTTTGACACCATGGAGGGCTTCGGTGAATACGAGGTCATTGCCGCCTTCAAGACGGTGGCTTACTCCGATGATGGGTTTAGATACGATCGCTTTGTCCGAGCCGAGCGAAAGGAAGATTTTGACGAATACGTTGCCAAGTGCAAGAAGCTGTCGTTCTATGATACGGGCGTGACCGCCAAATACGGCGACAAGCTCATAACGCTCTCAACCTGCGAGTTTTCAAGGCAAAACGGACGCATGGTTGTTGTTGCGAAGAAGGTCAATGACAGGCTTGAAACAATATCATAACGAATAAGGCACAGCAGAATTTGTGAACTGCTGTGCCTTAATTTATTGTTAAAGAATATCAATAATCTTTTTTATATCCGATTCGATGCAGATTGCCTGCTTTTCGATTTCCGAGGGACAAACCGCATCGCCGTAGTTTACGCACGCATATGTTGCCTTCGGATTTTTTGCCGTCATCTGCCAAAACGGGTATTTGATAATGACGGGTGTGTTGTAGCCGATGCCGAGCTCGAGGAAAGACAAGCCCTGGCTTAAATATTATCCTAAGGATGCGGATAAAATTGAGCCAATTAATTTGACATATTATGAGTATTATTTAAAGGCAAATAAGATTTATAGCATTATAGTTAAAGATGAAGCTTTAAGTCTTGATGAAATTAAAAGTACGATAAAAACCGTATTGCCCGAATATAATTTCCCGCATTTATTTAAGGTTGTTGATGAAATACCAATAAATGCAGTTGGAAAAACTGATTATATTAAAATTGAAAAAGAGTTAATATATGGATGTTAACAATGAAAAGTTAGGCACAGGAACAATTCTTTCATTGTATAGCAACGAAAACGGAGAAGTTATTGATAAGTATACTATTATTCTCTTCGGCGACGTCAACGGTGATGGCTGGTATGACGGACGTGATGCTGTTACGGTTAGTATGATTGCTAACGGTATGCTCACCCGTGAGCAGGTAGGTGAGGCTGTTTGGATGGCGGCTGACTGCAACCATGACGGAAAGATAGATCAAGCCGATGTTGACTTGCTCAATCAGGCAGGATTGCTTCTTTCGAGTGTTGATCAGACAAAGTCAACGGAAGAGCTGCTTGAAACATCTTCGGAATACAACGAATATCTTAACCTGATTGACCAAAGTGTTGGAGTCAAGAGCGATAAGCCTGAGCAGGAGAGTCCCGAAACTCAAAAGCCGAGCTTGCTTGAATTCTTGTTGACAACAATTTGGAATTACATCAAGCTTATCCTTTCATTATTTAAGTAAATACTAACATAAGACCGCCGTGCTCGCATGGCGGTTTTGTTTTGTTTCTTGATAACATAATCACATTTTTGCATTTTTGCTTTTTATATTGATTTTTACTTTGAATTTGTTAGAAAATAATTGAGGTTTTATAAATTGTAATTTCTTACAAATAATCAGCTTGAAATTTGTTCATAACGGAGATTATCAAAAACATTATTACTTTTTTTGTCACAAAATGATAAAGCAGTCATATATGTTCGGACTGTCTAAAACGAATGTTACTTATCCGTGCAGAAAATGAATGTTACTTATTCGTGCCGATGACCTTGCAAAAAATTGTACAGAAGTGTATAATTATGACAACGGAGGAAATATCCTGTCAACAAAGGTCTATCCGCTGACGTGGGGCAGTTTGAGCGGAGTTACGGCGACAAAGACGACGAACTACACCTATGGCGACAGCAACTGGAAGGACAAGCTGACGGCATACGGAAGCACGCCAATAACCTACGATGCGATAGGAAATCCGCTGACTTACAGGGGCTTTACGCTCACCTGGCAGAACGGCAGACAGCTTGCTGCAATGCAGTTCATGCAGATGCGTATAGGGTTCACCTATGATGTGGACGGATTGAGAACATCTAAAACAATATTCAATGTTGATTTGGAGCATAAGTATTACTATGCCGACGATCGCTTGCAGTATGAAACAATCGGTGACAGCAGTGCGTTGTGGTACTTCTACGATGCAGATGGAAACCCGTCGGGAATCAGGTATAAAGATAATAGTGGCACAGTAAACGATTACTACTTCGTCTGCAACTGGCGAGGCGACGTAATTCAGATTTACAACGCTTCAGGTACATTGGTCGGAAGCTACACCTACGACGCTTGGGGCAAAGTGACCGAAAATGCTACAGCAGCCGATACACAGAACATAACCGAGACCAACCCCATTCGTTATCGTGGTTATTACTACGATACAGAGACCAGACTCTACTATCTCAAGAGCAGATACTATGATCCGGCGGTTAAGAGATTTTTGAATGCAGACGGTAATGTTGCAACTGGACAGGGCGTAATTGGAAACAACATGTTCGCTTATTGTATAAATAACCCTGTAATTTATGAAGACCATGAGGGCGAAATGGCCGGAAGCTTAGCGGGGGCATTGACATGGACTGCCGCCGCAGGCGGATCAAATGCATGGAATCCTGTTGGTTGGATATTACTTGGCGTGACTGTTGTTATTATTGCTATATGTGTAATCCCGTGGGATAATGTACGTCGGAATTTATCTAAAAGTTGGAGTCGAGTTAGGCGTAGCATAAGATATGCGGCAATATCTCGAGCTATTGCAAATTCTGTTGCTAAAGCGAAAACAAAGATAAGAAAAGAAAAGAGGCGGTATGATTATTGGATTGCCTCGTATGTTAATTTTGGTGACGGAAGAGGAACATATATTCCAACGAAGCCACTTTCTTATTCTCAAGCAATATCGTATGTACGAAGGGGAGGCAATGTTTTTGCTGATTCAGCAGGCAGTGCTTATAAATTAGCAAAAGCAGTCGGCGGTGGTATGCCTGTTAAAGATCCTGCTCATGGAGGCTTGGGTTATTGGAGACATTATCATGCAACAAGAAGAGGAAAAAGAACGGGAGGACATATTTTCTATGTATAAAATGACTGTTAACTATGATGATCTCGTCGATAATGTGTCATCTGTAATAGAGTATCTTATGAAAAAGTCAGATTGCTTTTCGGTTACGGTTATAATAAAAAAACCATATTCTCAACAGCCTCCAGTATTTAATCAAAGTGAACAGTTTAATGATTTTATTATAAAATATTATTTTGATTATAAGACTTGGCCTGTTAATTTTCTGGGCAGGTTGAAACACCAAATACTGATAATGTGTTGTTGTAACAAGGAAAGCCGCGAAATGTTATTAAAAATACCTAATATCTTCACACCTGAAATCAATATGCCTGAAGATATCTGTTTTTATCGTAATGGTAAGTTGTGGTTTGCAACGGTTTCTCATGAAAAGTTAGCTTTTATTTTCGATGCTAAGAAAGAGGATTTGAAGTTTTTCTTAAAGAAAGGAATTAAAGTTTATGATATTTTCTAGGAAAATAAGCTAATTCGGGAAATAAGTTTGCAGAACATTTTATGACTTCGTATCAAGCTAATATTAACTCGAACAGCTGTACAGGGGATAATATTGGCATCATTCTTTCCGAAAAATCAGATGATATCTACGTCTTTTACTAATGTGGAGTACAGTATCATAAATCCGTGCACGGTTGCCGAATTACGACTCCTTTCCAAATGTAACCGCAACCGTGTATGGCAAACCAAACTTTAACATTTAACAAATCTACACGACGAATCTTAACGTAATAGTTAATATCTTTGCCTATATTTTTGCAGGTTTAAGCAGTTTTACCGCAAAGAATTTAAGTGAAAGACAAACTATTTCACGATTGAAATTAAACTTTATTAAACCGACGTGTATGCAACAAGTATAAAAGATCGATTCTCGAGTTAGATTATCGGTCTTTTTTTATTGCCTAAATTTATTACATAGCCGTTACTTGAAAGAGTAGCGGCAATTTTTATGAAAGGAGCGTTAGGAATGTTTATTCTGTCAGGGCTTTAGCAATGTTATGTTAAAATCTAAGAGGGAGGTGATTCTATCGAAAAAGAAAGTGTAACAGAAATACCATTGTCACAGATTCGTGACTTTCCCGATCATCCCTATCAGGTTAAAGATGATGAGTGTATGAACGACCTTGTTTCAAGTATTAAGGAACGTGGTCTTATTCAACCTATCATTGTACGACCGATTGAAGATTATCTCTATGAAATGGTGTCCGGTCACAGGCGCAAGCGAGCTTTTGAACTTGCAGGATTAAAGTCAATTCCTGCTAAAGTTGTGGAGCTTACAAGAGATGAAGCAATTTTAGTTATGGTTGACTCGAATTTACAGAGAGAAGTAATCTTGCCAAGCGAAAAAGCAAAAGCATATAAGATGAGGCTGGATGCAATGAAAAGACAGGGACAGCGTTCTGATTTAACTTCGGACCCAAAGGGACCGAAGTTAGTTGCATCTCGATCAAACAAGGAGCTTGCAGAACAGGTAAATGAAAGTGAAAGTCAGATTAAACGATATATTCGCCTGACTGAGTTGATCCCCGAAATGCTTGATCTTGTTGATGAAGGGAAAGTTGCAATGAGACCTGCTGTTGAAATTTCATACCTTCCGAAAGAATCTCAGGAGCAGTTGGTTAAGGCAATGGAGTTTTCGGACGCCACACCGTCACATTATCAGGCAATAAGAATGAAGAACTATTATCGTGACGGTAAATTAACAGAAGAAGTTATAGATACAATAATGGATGAGGCAAAGCCCAATCAAAAGGAAAAATCACCGTTTAGAGATAAACGAATTGAGGGCTTGATTCCGCAGTCCGTCCCAAGAGATAAACAGTGCGATTATGTGCTGAAAGCTCTAAGGTTCTATAACAAATACAGAGAACGAGCAAGAGATAACCGTGAAATGTGAAATCTTGCTCTATTTTTATTTATGAAAGGATTATATATTATGATTATTAAAGCAGAAATCACAAAGAGAGTAAACGGAGATAAGCCACTCAAGGCTTTTGCAGACGTTATTATCGACGGTGCGGTTGTAATTCACGGCATCGGCGTTGTTGAAAAGGAAGCAGGCAGATATATCACAATGCCTCGTTCGCAGTGGAAGAACAAAGAAGGCGAAATCAGACAGAGAGATATTTGTCACCCGATTTCAACTGCGGCACGCAGTATGATTGAAGAAGCCGTATTTGCCGCCTACGACAGCACGGACGAAAACTAAGGAACGGGAGGTGAAAAATTATGGCTAATAAGTTTATGTCAAAAGTAAAAACTCTTTGCAAAAAGGCAAAGGACTCACTTGAAGCAAAGACAGCAGTTATGAAAGCAAATGCACATACAACTTTCGACGGCACAGTTGCCGAAGCGTATGTCGATACCGGAGTAAAAATTCTCATTGCCGTTGTAATCGGCGCACTTCTTCTCGCAGGTCTTTACGCATTGTTCAACACAACCATTATGCCGACTGTGTCCGATAAGATCACAGAGCTTTTCGGCTATAACGGTTAATCAAAAAATTTTTCGGAGGTATTTATTATGTTTAATAAAGTTAAGTCATTTTTGGGTAAGGTTATTTCAAAGGCAGAAAACAAGATTGAGACAGCAAAGGCTGTTATAAACGCAAGAGCGCACACCGTGCTTGACGGCACAGTTGCCGAAGCGTATGTCGATACAGGAGTGAAGATTCTCATCGCTGTTGTTATCGGCGCACTTCTTCTCACCCTGCTTTATGCTCTTTTCAACGACACAATTATGCCGAGTGTAACAGAAAAAGTCGAGGGACTTTTTGATTACGCAGGCTAAATAAAAAACGGCGGGGCGGCTTAAGCTGCCTCGCTTTAAGGACGATATATGATGATAAGAAGTATTCAACAAATCGGACCGATAAGACCCGTTATGATTGAAAAGACACCTACGCTGAACTTAGAGCCGTTACCCGATTTCATATTCCTGATGATTTTACTGTTCGTAATTTATCGAATTTCGGAATCTGTGGTCAGACGAACACCCGGATATACAAAAGAAGATAAAAAAATCCCAATATATCAAATCATCTGTATTATTGTTGTGTCAAGTCTGCAAATCGGGTTCGGATGGTCGGAGGAGCTTGTCAAAGGCATTATTCTTTTGCTGATTTTGCTTTATGCCTCGGTGTCGGATATTCAAACACACAGAGTAAAGGACGTTGCTTCGGTGATGATCTTAATTACAGGCTTTATAGGGATAACCGCATCGGAAATTCCGAAACATCTTTTCGGCGGACTTTTAATCGGCGGTATTTTATTTATATGTGCCGTTGCAAGTAACAACAGAATAGGCGGAGCCGATGTGAAACTGTCGGCGGCTTGCTCTTTTTTACTCGGTTTTCAGCGGGGTATGGCAGGTCTCGTTATCGGTCTTTTGTCGGCAATAATCTGCAATCTGATTTTAAACCGTAAATCCAAGATAAAAGGAAAAGCATTTCCCCTGGTACCGTATTTGTCGGTTGGGTTTATGATTATGTACTTCTTTTAAGGAGGCTTAAACAAAATGAAAAACAGAACAGCGATAGGAATTGTGTGTATAATTCTTGCCGTTGCCATAACATTTGTTGTTTCTCCGATGGTTAATAAGGTGTCGGATAAGAAAACGGAAACGGTGAGATTTACAACAAACGTAACACACGGAACAAAAATAAAGGAAACAGATGTTGAAGTTGTGAAGATTTCAAATTCCGCATTGCCCGATAAGGTCGTTAAGAATAAGACTGCGGTTATCGGAAAGTATGCGACAGCGGACTTATTCAAAGGCGATTTTGCAACAGAAAATAAAGTAACGGATAATGCCAATACTGCGTCGGATGTTATGGCTTCGCTTAAAGGCAATAAGGTGGCGATGAGTATTACAATTAACTCATTTGCCGGAGGTCTTTCGGGTAAATTGCAAAACGGCGATGTTGTGAGCGTTTGCGTAACAGGCAAAGACAATAAAACCGAAATACCTGCGGAGCTTAAATATGTCAAGGTAATAACGACAACAACTTCGGGCGGCATTGATGAAAACGATGTTGTAGAGAATGAGGACGGCAGCTTTGATCTGCCGACTACAATTACGGTGCTTGTGTCGGTTGAACAGGCAAGAATACTTGCAAACTATGAAAAGAACGCAGCAATGCATATTGTACTTGTTTACAGAGGTGATGACACTTCTGCCGAAAAGTTTTTGAAAGCACAGGACGCATATCTTGAAAAGAACAGCAGAAACGGAGGGTGAATATGGCGAAGATTATTTCGGTTATAGGTTCACCGGGCAGCGGAAAAACAACGGTTGCGTTAAAACTTGCTCAGGAGCTTTATTGCTCAACGTCGAACGGAGCGGTAATCTACCTTTCTCCGTCATTGAAAGTTCCTGCTTTGGGAGTTCTTTTTCCTAATTACAAGCCCGACAGTGTTTTTTCTCTCGGAGCAATGTTTGATAAAACGGATATATTTGAAGAAGATGTTTTAAATCATCTGGTTACGGTCAAAGCGATGAACAATTTCGGCTGCCTCGGATATATGACGGGAGAAAACAAATATACCTATGCACAGCTTACCGAGGATAAAGTCAGTTCCTTTTTTGATGTGCTTGACAGAATGACAGGATATGTGTTTGTTGATTGCACCGATGAGGAAAATGATCTCATTTCCCGGTATGCTTTGAGAGAATCCGATGAGGTAGTGCTGGTTCTTTCTCCCGACCTAAAAAGTATGGTCTATCTTGCATCAAATGAGGAAATCTTCGGTACAAATGCGGAGAGAGCAATAAGAGTTTTGAATGTAACAGAAAATGAACTCTTTTCTCCGATTGACGACGTGAAAGCAAATGTGAAAAACATTTCGTTTGTCTTACCGTTCAGCAGGCAGATAAGAAGTCAGCAACTTGACGGACTGCTTTATGAAAGGGCAAAGGATAAAGCGTACAGAAAAGAGCTTATGAAAATTGTAAATGTAATAATTTAAGAGGAGGACGGAAAGTGCAGAAACACATTGATTTTGTGCCGCTGCTTTCAATGGTTCAGGAGCATATCTCCTCCCGATATGCGGCGGCACTTTCAGATAAGAATAAATTACCTCAGCTCAAGTCATATATCGACAAGTTTCTCCGAGACGGCGGATATGCCGTTGACGGATTGTCACAGTCGGATTTGAGCGACAGACTTTATTCCGAAATGGCAGAGTATTCAATCCTTACAAAGTATCTCGGCAGAGATAATATTGAGGAGATAAATATCAATGCGTGGAATGATATTGCAATTACCTATACTTCGGGAAGAACCGTGAAAGCAAAGGAACATTTCTATTCTCCGTCACACGCAGTTGATATAGTTAAAAGACTGCTCCATCATTCGGGTATGATTATTGATAACTCGACGCCTATGTCTCAGGGACACTTGCCGAACAATACAAGAATTACTGCGTTGAAAGAACCGATTGTTGACGATGATGTCGGAGTGAGTGTTTCAATCCGACTTCTGCATCCGTCAAGGGTAAATAAAAAAGAAATTATCCAATCGGGTAATGCGACCGAGAAGATGATGGATTTTCTCTGTATGTGTATGAGATACGGCGTTTCAACCGTAGTTGCCGGAGCCACAAGCTCAGGTAAAACTACCTTGCTTAATGCTTTGCTTTCAACGATTCCCGATAGAAAGAGAGTTTTTACTATTGAAACAGGCTCGAGGGAACTTTCACTTGTCAGAAAAAAGAAGGGCAGAGTTGTAAACAATGTTGTGCATACTCTGTCAAGACCTTCGGATAATCCCGCATTTGATATAACGCAGGAAGATCTTGTCGTGGCTTCACTGCGATTTAATCCCGATATTGTTTGCGTCGGAGAAATGCGAGATGTGGAGTGCTATTCTGCGGTTGAAGCGAGCCTTACGGGACATACAGTTGTATCAACCGTTCACGCTTTCGCTGCGGATTCAGCACATATGAGAATTGCACTTCTGTGTCAGAAAAGATTTCCGATTGATTTCAAAACTTCTCTTATGCAGGCGGGTCAGGCTTTCCCCATAGTTGTTTACACACATAAACTTGAAAACAACGAAAGAAAGATTATGGATATATCGGAATGTGAAATACTTCCGAGCGGCGACAGGGTTTACCATACTTTGTTCAGGTTTAACATAACGAAGAATGAGATTGTAAACGGCAGATATATTACCGAAGGATTTTTTGATCAGCCCGAAATAATGTCGGATAACCTTAAACGCAAATTACTTCAGTTCGGCGTTCCGCAGGAGGAATTGAACAAATTCTTAGAGAGGGGAGCGGATTACAAATGATTTTTCCAGTGATTGCATCTGTATTTTTAATAATCGCAGTCGTATGTTTTTTCAATTTGACTCCGCAGCAGATTACGGATGATATAAATTCGGTTATTTCAAAGAAACCGAATCTCCGTGACAGGGCAAGAGCGCTTAGATCCGGAAAGAAGAAAAAAGGATTGGGCGCAAGGCTCAGCTACCTGCAGTCCGCCTTAAAAGCCTGCGGAAAAGAAAGCAAATTTGCAGTTGTATGTTCTTCTGCCCTTATTCTCTTTGCTGTTGGCGCGGTAGCTGCCGTTTTAATCAATAACGTTTTCCTTATTCCCGCTTTTTCGGTCGCCTTTGCAATGATTCCTTTTATTTATGTAAAGAACATAACAAGTATATATGAAAGGCAAACAAAAGAAGAGCTTGAAACCACACTCTCGATAATTACAACGTCGTATGTCAGAAGCGACGATATCGTTTCGGCGGTACAGGAGAATTTGCCGTATATAAGACCGCCGCTGAAAGATTGTTTCACAGCGTTTATCGGTGATGCGCTGGCGGTGTCGTCGAATATCAAGCGTGCAATTAAAAAGCTCAAGGAAAAGATTGACGACGAGATATTTCAAGAATGGTGTGACACTCTGATTCAGTGTCAGGATAACAGAGAAATGAAAGACACTTTACAGCCTGTTGTTGCCAAACTCACCGACGTGCGTATAGTAAATAACGAGCTTAACACTATGATGTCGGCAGTCAGAACGGAGTATTACACAATGGTCGGTCTTGTCGTTGGCAATGTTCCGCTTCTTTATGTCCTGAATAAAGATTGGTTCCATACGCTCATATATGAAACATCGGGCAAAATGGTTCTCGGCGTATGCGGAATAGTTATTGTAATAACATATTTCTTTATGCTGAAGTTTACAAAACCTGTTGAATTTAAGAGATAGGAGGCGGTCGAATGATAATGAAAATATGTATGATCTTTCTTATCGGAACAGGGTTGTTTATGATACTTGCCGACTGCTTCCGAATACCGTATATGAGAACATCAAAAGCGGTAAAGAACCTTGCAAAGCAGCAGAAAGAAAAGACAAGCAGTATTGATGTTTGGCTTTCATCATTTGCTTCATTTATTGCAAAGAGGCTTAAGTTGAATGAATTTAAAAAGGCTCGACTTGAAGCCGATCTCAGAACGGCTCGGATGAATATTTCTCCGGAAATGTTTATAGCGAATGCTGTTGTAAAATCATTCATTATTGCTGTACTTGCAATCCCTGTTCTCTTTATATTCCCGATTTTGTCACCGATAATTCTTTTTCTTTCGTTTGTCCTTTATAAAACGAATATGAAAAGCATAGAGAAAAGGATAAGAAGAAATCGTGAACAGATTGAATATGAGCTTCCGAGGTTGGTATTTAAAATCGAAAAGACGCTGACCCACAGCAAGGACGTTCTGTATATCATCGAATCGTTTGCAAAAAATGCGGGAGCCGAACTCAAGCACGAACTTGATATAACCGCCGCAGATATGAGGTCGGGTAATCAGGAGATTGCAATTACAAGGCTTGAGGGAAGAGTCGGATCCCCGTTGATGAGCGATGTGTGCCGTGGATTGATTTCCATATCAAGAGGTGATGTCAATACGGTGTATTGGAACTCTTTATCGCTCAAATTTGCAGATATTCAAAGACAACAATTAAGGCTTGAGGCGCAGAAGATACCGAAGAAAGTTAAAAGACTTTCGATGTGTCTTCTGTTTTGCTTTATGCTCATATACATTGTAGTCATTCTTGCGCAGATTATGTCATCCGTGGGCGTGCTGTTTAATTGACGGAGGTGTAAAGGTGAGAAGAATTTTTAGATCTCAAAAAGGCGAGGGATATATTGATGTTGTAATCGGTATTCTTGCTTTAATGGCGGTTCTGGTTGTTACGCTTAACATCTTTGAATTTATGACTCTTAAAGAAGACCTCGACGAAATAAGCGGGCAGCTGATTGAAACCGCAACTTTTAACGGTTGTTTTGACACTGCATTTGACGAAAGAACAGAGGACTTGCAAAATCGGTTCTTTCAATTTGATGTTGAAACGGACGCACAGGAGTATTTCAATACTTCATATAAAAGGGTTCAGCTCGGCGACAAGATGGAAGTGACGGTATCCGTTGAAACCTATGTCCGTGGATTGGGTGTGTTTAAAATACCGATAACCGTTACAAGTCACAGATCGGGCATATCGGAAAAATATTGGAAGTAGGTGACGGTTTTGAAAGTTTTATCTTCAAAGAAAGCCGAGGGTTATATAATGCCCTGCGTTTTGATAATTGTCTTGGCGGCAATCTTTTCGGGAATATTCGTTTATTCGGCTTCGCTTTCAAAAGTCAATGTTATGAAAGAGAACAGTAAGATTGTTCTTGACAGTTTTGTAACGCAAAAAGCAACCGAGATATTCAACAGCATAAAACAGGGCAATGACTATACGGAAGTAATTGATCAGAGCCGTTATCAATCTGCACTCATCAACTTTTGCACATTGGAAAGAGACGGTGAAAACCTGTATAGTATAGATGCGGACGGCAAAGAGCAGTTCCACATATCCGAACCTGTAATCAGCTTCAAAGCGGAACACGAGCTTAAACTGTGCGTAAGTTATACGATGTCGGTACCGATTTATTTTGCAGGTGCGTATATCACTTCTGCATCAATTCCGGTGGAAGTATCGTCCGTATTAACCGAAAAATTCTGATTTATGGAGGAAAAAGAGTATGAAAAAGTTTAAAGGAAACAAGATTGTTATATTACTGTTTGCGGCAGTAATCATTGCTTTGGCGGTATTTGCGATATTAAAGAGCCGCTCGTCTGACAACAAGAAAACAGAAATTGTTTCAAATACAACGACCGAAGCGGTTGAAGTATCCGATGATATTGTTATCAAGGATAACCCGACCGAGAAAGTCGAAAATACAGAGAAAATGTCGAAAAAGGTAATCAAACCCGAAGAACCGATAACAAAGAAAAAGAGTACGGGTAATAAGGTTCAGAAGGTTAACACGGAAAAACCTGCCGCACCCGTAACAAGAGGCAATCCGGCAGGCATATCGCAGGGTAAGAATTATGAAATTATCGACAACGGTAATGATGATGTGAATGAATACAACTGCGGAACAAAGGGACATCACTGCGACAGCAAGGAGACACACGACTTTATAGTGAGCCTTGAAAAGAAAGGCTGTCCGTACTGCGGTTCACATTCCTGCAAGAGTTTCTATACCTATGACGAATGGGGTAACGTCTGTTATGATCCGACGAAATGTGACAAGTATTCCGAAAAGAACGATCCTTGCGAATACTGTCAGGTTTGCGGTAAAAAGGTCGGAACAGGCTCGGGTGATACTTGTGTCAGATTTACGGTTGATACCAAATGCCCCGAATGTGGTAAAAATGTAAAGGCTAAAACTTGCCATTCACATTAAACATTTATATTAAACTTGCAATTCGCTTGCATATCGCAATCGTTTGTGATATACTAATTGCGAAAGGAAGTGTTTTTATGGCAAGAACATCAAATGTTTTCGCACGAGTTGAACCTCAGATTAAAGAGGAAGCCGAAGAAATCCTTGAGCAGCTCGGTATTCCGATGTCAAATGCGGTCGGAATGTTTTTAAGACAGGTTGTTATGCAAAGAGGAATTCCTTTTGAAATGAAGTTGCCTAAAAATATGCCTTTGGCATACGAAGGTCTTTCAAAGTCTGAGTTTGACGCTGAAATGGAGAAAGGAATGGCGGATGTAAAAAACGGCAATGTAGTTTCGGCAGATGATGCGGAAAAATATATTCGTCAAAAATACAGTATATGAATTGGAAAATTGTTTATACCCAAAAAGCGTTTGAGGATCTTGACGGTATTGTTGATTATATCTCGAATGTTTTGCTTGAACCCGAAATTGCCAAGAACCTGTTTAATCTGATTATCAATGAAATCAAGGGACTTAATCAGTTGCCGATGAGGCACAGGCTTTGGGACGATGAACCTTGGCGAAGTCAGGGCGTTCGTGTAATGAGGGTTAAAAATTACTTGGTCTTTTATTATCCGAACGAAAAACAAGCGACTGTATATATTACAAGAATTATGTATGCGGGCAGAGATATTTCAAAACAACTCAGTGAAGAATAGAATATTTTTGTCAACTTATTTTGTAAAAGCTCGATTTAAAATCGGGCTTTATTTTTTTGGAAAGTGAGATGATGAATATAAAAAAGGTAATTTCAATCATAATGGTTTTCTGCGTGGTTTTCTCTTCAATTTCTATTGCCGTGTTTTCTCTGTCTTGGGACGGAAGCTCGGCAGGAGGAAGCACAAACGCAGTAAACGGAAGCGCAACGGGATATGTTATCCGTGATACAGAAGATGCAAATTGTGTTGTGGGATATCGCTTTTCTTCCGTAACTTCTTCGGGAGCAATGAAAGTAACGAAAGTAATTGACGTTTACCGAAACACGGGCAACGGAAATAACGCATACGCAAATTCGGCTAAATTCTCTACTAAATATAACAAGAAACAGCTTATTGCCAATAAGAATAAGAAAATGACAACAACATATAACAAGACAAATTGCCTGAAAGAAAAGGATGTGGGATTTACAACATCACTGCCTAATCCGAACGGAGTCGGCGCTTGGCAAAAGTATGAAGCGAATATCAATAAAGTTCTTTTGAAGCTCGGCGTCGGCAGCGTCGCCAATATGAATTACGGAGATAAAGTCATAATTGAACCGCTGTTTGATATTTGTCTTGCAGGTGAGTATCAGGCTTTGACAGTCAGTGAAATATCATACTGCGGAAGAAGCGTGTTGGGCGGAGGTTCGGTAGGCGGTGCTCCCGATAACACGTCGAGAACGTGGGGATTTATTGCAAACTATACAAACAGAATATGGCCCAATAAGCTATATACTCCGGACGGTCAGGGTTTGTGGTCGGGAGTAGGCGCAATCGCCGGTTCGTCTAAAGCAACATTTGATAATATTCTTTCAAAAGGATACGGCGCAGGAATAGCATACAATGAGAAAACAAACAGCTCGTATGTTATTAACTTTAACGGCAACGGTGCAACGGGTGGATCGACACCTTCAATGTCAATGACAAGAGGAACTGCTAAAAACCTGACCGCAAACGGCTTTATAAGAACAGGCTATTCGTTCGGCTCGTGGAACACGAAAAATAACGGTACGGGAACAGTTTATGCCGACAAGCAATCGGTTAAAGACTTGACAAGCGGTACAAGCATTACCTTGTATGCTATATGGAAACCGATAACTTATTCAATCGTATTTGACGGCAACGGTAACACGGGCGGCTCGACAGCTTCTATGTCAATGACATATGATGCTGCGAAAAATCTCACAGCTAACGGATTTGTAAAAACAGGATATGTTTTTGACGGATGGAATACAAAAGCCGACGGTACGGGAACGAATTACACCGATAAGCAGTCGGTTAAGAATCTGAGTTCCGTGAACGGCACAACGGTAACTCTTTATGCAAAATGGAAACCGATAACCTATACAATCAGGTTTGACGGAAACGGAGCGACAAGCGGTGCGACGGCACAGATGTCTATGACTTATGATGTGGCAAAGAACTTAACCGCTAACGGATTCTCAAAATCGGGCAGTCACTTTACAGGCTGGAATACGAAAGCCGACGGCTCGGGAACAGGGCTTTACAACAAGCAATCTGTCAAGAATCTGACAGCCGTAAACGGTGCAGTCATTATACTGTATGCTCAATGGTCAACAAATTCATATACTGTTGCCTTTGTCGGTAACGGCAATACTGGCGGAAACACTTCAAGTATGACGATGAAGTTTGATGAAACAAAAGCGCTTAACAAAAACGGTTATGTCAAAACCGGATACAGCTTTACAAAGTGGAATACAAAATCAAACGGAACGGGTACAGCATATTCAAATCAACAGTCCGTAAAAAATCTTACAAATGTAAACAGCGGCATATTTTTCCTGTATGCACAGTGGACTCCGAATAATTATGTTATCAAGTTTAACGGTAACGGGGCTACAAGCGGATCAACTGCTTCAATGAATATGACTTATGATGTTGCAAAGAATCTTACGCCAAACGGTTTTGCAAGAACAGGACATATCTTTAACGGTTGGAACAGATTTGCAAGCGGTATAGGAACAAGCTATTCAGATAAGCAAAGTGTTAAAAATCTTTCATCAACGAACGGAGCAATCGTAAATCTCTACGCAAAATGGAAACCGATAACATACACGATCAAGTTTGACGGTAACGGTGCAACAGACGGTTCAACTGCTTCAATGTCAATGACGTATAATGTTTCAAAGAAGCTGACTGCAAACGGATTTACAAGAACGTCATATAAATTTATCGGTTGGAATACCAAAGCCGATGGTACGGGAACAAATTATACCGATAAACAGTCGGTAAAGAACCTGAGTACGACAAACGGAGCAACCGTCACCCTTTATGCCAAGTGGCAGTACGACCCGATACTTGCCGTAAAGGAATGTAATGTTTACAGCGGTGCAAAGAATAACAAAGCTACGCTGTTCGGAATTTCGACAGGAAATGTCTTTGACGATTACGAGTATAAAACAAACTATCCGACAATCGGCAGTACGGTTTGGTACAATGTTTTCTTCCCGTCAGAGGCTGAGAATATAAAGGTAAAGCAGTATGTCAAATATAACGGCGGTTCGTGGAATACAAGAACGGTAACTCTCAGCGGTTCAAATTCTTCCTCTCAGTGGTTCCCAGTTCAGTTCACGGGAAAGTATAAGACTGTTAAGGCGGATACGGCGTATTACGAAATACAGGCAAAAACCGATTGGGTTGATTCGACAGGTAAGGTGCTTAAAAGCGGATCTGTCAAGACTTTCTATATCCCGATTAAACCTGTTGTATATAGAAGTCAGGTAAGTGCATCGGGATATGAGGGCAATACCGTTGCATATAACGGCTTGTCAGGTTCGGGAGGAAAATTGTATTCCGGTCAGCATATACGAACAGCATATAAATACACGGCTGATAACACTTGGTCTGCGGCGGAGTATTTAAGGGGAGCAATGTATTACCATAACGGCTCAAAATGGGTGAATGCCTACAATTTAAACGGAGGATTCGACGCCGCAAAGAATAAAACAGGTATCGAAAAATCAGCACCTATAACTCTCAACAGTTCGATAGAAAGCTATACCGTACCGAAAACAACTCAGAATAAGCTGAGATTTAATCTTCAGACTTGGTGGGCGAGCGATAAGGTTCACACATTTGAAGAAACTTGGTACGACCTGCCTGTTGTGCAGTCGGATGTTGCAACTTCAAAAATAACTCTTATTGACCCACAAACAAATGTCAGCCTTGATCCGAACAATCTTGAAGCAGGTCAGTCGGTTCTTGTAAGATACACATACAAGAATAATACCGATGCAAAGGTATATGTTGAGGGCTTCAGGGATGACAAAAAACAAATAAGCGGAGTTTATGCAATACCCGCAAAGTCATCAATCACGGTTGACGGATACACTTTCACCGTTCCGAATAAGAGAAATATAAGCATATGGGGCGGAGTTTATCTTGAAGGAATGGGTATTTACAACACAAGCTATGAAACAAACGGAAACAATAATGCGATAACTTTAAAATGTAAGGTCAAGCATCCGTTAACGCTCATTCCGATTACTCCGAATACCGATTACAGAGAAACTACCGATGTTGTAACGAGCTTTTGGCTTAACAATTCATATTCGGACAGCTACACTCCGAGCGAGAATATATCTGTTAAGTTTAATGTGTATAAGGGCTCAACCGTTATAAAGACGGTAACAAAAACGCAGGCGATTGTTCCGGGAAATTCAAGCAATCTTCTGTATTTCAAATGGAAGGTGCCGTCGGGACTTAACAATGCTGATGTTAAGATTACCGGCGAAATAATTGACGGCGGCATTTCATATAACAGGGTATCAAAAGAGTATTCGACCATACCGAAGATTACTTCCGTTACTCCGGATACAAGGTTTGAAAAGAAAGCACCGGCAGGTTTTTTGCTGAAATCACCGCCGACAGAAACATCTCAGTCGGCAGCTTGGTGGGAATGGACATATTCCTCGGGTAAATTTACGAAGAAAAACTACGGCATTGAGTATTCAAACGGAAATGCCGCTATTACACCCGAAACAGGAAGTACCTCTGCGAAAATCAATTCGGTTTGGCATATGAAATCGGGTTACGGTATTTCTCTTTCTATCTCAAATTATGTATCTGTCTTGTCGGGATACACCACTCCGTCGGGTTCGGCATACACAAATTCACAGTTTGCATCTGCAAAATTCTCGGAGTTTGAATACTCTGATGCGAGAGGGAAATACAAAACGCTGACACTTTCGGGTAACAGCTGGAATTTCCCTGCAAACGGCTCATACGGAAATGTTCATTTTACCCCGATTTGGTATCCGAACGGAGATTATACCGTGAGCGTTACACTCAGTGATTTGTGGACGCCTGCTGGTATGATAACCAAAACGGTAAACACAAATACAATCAGAATAATTGATTCTGCTTATGACGATTGGCATGTAGGCAGATAAACTGTACAGAGGACGGCTTTAAACAGTCGTCCTCTTTTTTGGAGGACTACAATATGGTATGTAATTACAATAACGTTATAGCGATGAAGCACGGAATCAATACAGCCCTTGTTATGGGTTATATAAACTTCTGCCTCAATGATCCGACGCTTGTGGTTGACGATCAGCCTTGGATAAGAATCACAAACGAGATGTTTATTGCCGTATTTCCTTTTATGGGAGAAAAAGCAGTCAGAAACGCTGTAAATAAACTGAGAAAAGCTAATATTATATCGGTTAAACAATTCAAAAGAGTACATTTCGATCATGCTAACTTTTACTCATTAACCGACTACGGAAGATCAATTATGTGGGAAAATGACGAAGTGAGGTGAAGAATGGTGAATGATGTCGGCAAAGTTGAAAAGTCAGGAAAAACGAATTGAATGCGTTAAATGCAGATACAGACACGAAAATGTCTGTAATATATGCTGGAAACAGGTGTATGAAAAATTCAGAGAAAAGGAGGAAAAAGCAAATGGCGAAACCGATGAACGAAACACAGAAGCGAGTCAGGGTGATTGAAAAACTCATTTCTTTAGGCATTACTAACGAAGAAAAGGTAAAGAAACTTACCCCTAACGAATTGCTTAAATCCGATAATATCAGCTTCGAGGAAGTGCTGCTCGTTTATGAATTGCAGGAATCGGTAAAGAAAAACAGGGTGTTTTCATTCCTTGCAAAGAAAGATGATTGAGAGGTGATAACCTATGGCAAGTAAATTGCAGATTATCACAGAGATGTTTAACAGGGAAATATTAAAAGTTGCGGGAAGTTATGAGGATTGGACATCATTCTTGAGGTGTGCTTCCAATAATTTCAAATATGATTTTGCCGATCAGGTTTTAATATATGCTCAGAGACCCGATGCGACTGCGTGTGCCGAAATAGAAGTGTGGAACAAGAGAATGAACCGATGGGTAAACAGGGGCGCAACAGGTATAGCACTCCTCGATTATTCCGGTAACTGTCAGAAACTCCGATATGTATTTGACGTTTCCGATACCAATTCATATTACGGCTATGAAGTTCCCCGTTGGAAAGTTAAAGAGCGATATCACGACGAAATAGCGCAGGCGCTGATAAACTCATTCGGCGAGGTTGCCGAGGGTGAACTCGAAAGTGTAATTGATGATACTGCGAGGAATATGGCGGAAGAAAATGTTATTGACTATATCGCCGCATTGAAAGAGAGTGCAGACGGCAGCTTCTTGGAAGATCTTGACGATGATAACATAAAGGTTATTTTTAGCAATATACTCGCAGGCAGTATCGGATATATGATGATGACAAGGTGCGGATTTAATGCCGACGATTTCTATGATTTTGAGGATTTTAAGGATATTTTCAATTTCAATACCCCTTCGACGGTTATTTCAATGGGTGTTGCCGTGAGTGATATTGCGGAAATGGGACTTCGTGAAATCGAAATCACCGTAAAGAATATTCAGAAAAATGAGCAAAAACGAAATCGCACATTTGTCAAAGCAAAAGAAACCGAGTATGATGAGGTTGCAAAAGAAAAAACACATACCGAAAGGAGCAATGAAAATGGCACAGATGAATTACAGACAAGTGGGGGATTACAGGATTCCGAACCTGACATTACCGACAGAGGAGAACATTACTCTTGGAAAGTACGGTATGATGAGAAAGAAGTTCCTGGCGGAGAACAGGAAAGTTTACTTCACTCAGCTGATAGCGAGGGGAGAGCTTATGAGGACTCTCAGGGAAACGGAGCAGCAGGCACAGAAAATGGCGGAACAGCTGACAGAACAGATTATGAAGTCGCAGAAAGTGACGGAATCACTCAAGGAGAGCAACCCGATGAAATGGGTTCAGATGATGAACAATATTCGTTCTACGGTGGAGGAAACGGTCCTTCGGGAACTGATTTACAGTTAAGCGGGCACAACTTTGACGCTTGTTGGAACGGTATTGAATATTTCTACCAAGACAAACAGAAAAACGAGCTGATAAGAACATACCTCAGCTTGCATACAGATGAAATCGCTGCGTTCTATGAAAGTCATTCTGACGGTAAAGAACGCAGTAATTTTATTATGTCTTTCTTTAATTCAGCACCGTATGAAATGACACTTTCAAATGGTGTTAAAGCGGGTTTTGAAGCATATTCCGATGCTATCAGATTATGGTGTGATGACGGAACGGAACTTCGTGAAGCTTGGGAGAGATGGGTTCAGATTGAACGTTCGGTTTACGGTATGATACTGCTTGAGGAATGGACAGAGCCGCAGGCATTGCTTCTGCCGAGTGTAGATAATCAGCTTGATTTTCTCGGCACGAAGGTAAAGGACGGCGTTTTGCCTTTGCCGCAGGCTGCTATTGATTATGTACTTGGTGCAGGAAGCGGCTTCAGCGAGGGTAAAATGCGTGTTTACCGTCAGTTTACCGAAAGTCTTTCAAAGGAAGATAACATTCGTTTCTTAAAAAATGAGTACGGAACGGGTGGAGGCAGCGACGCAATTCCCGGTACAGGCTATTGGGAAAGCCACGACGCAAAAGGTATCGAAATATCTGATCATTACAGTGTTCCCGAAAGACGAACACTGCTTAAATGGAACTACGTTGAGAAACGAATATCCGAACTGATTAAAATTGACAGATATCTTAATGCAAAGGAAAAGGAAATGTATCCGCAGTGGCTTGATAATAAAACAACACAAGAAGCGGAATGGGAAAGAACCAATGCAATCAGTAAGTTTATCCGTGATTCACCTGAAGAAAAAGAACTCCCAAAAGAGTACAAATATGTATATAACCTCGGTGACACAGTATATATCGGTGCCGACGAATATACAATTCTTTCGCTTGAAGATCCGGTAATTCTCAATGACAGTAAATTCCCGCTATTCAATAAGGAATTATCAAAGGCTGAATTTGAAAAGAAGGTGCAGGAGAACCCCGCAAATAATCATTTGAGGGTGGAAGTTGAGACTGAAAGACTTGTTGTCGATACTGAAAACGAACCAGAAATTGATGAAAGCAATAAGCCTGATTTCCTGATTCGATATGAGAAGATTAAGAGAGACAACCCCGACAGCGTAATTCTTATGCGTGCAGGAGGTTTTTATTTTGCTTTCGGCAAAGATGCCGAAACCCTTGCCAAGCATACAAATTACAGAGCAGTGGGAAAAAATCTTTACGGGAATGTGTTTACTCCTTGTTGCAAAGTTCTTGATTATAATCTCAGCTATTGTGTGCAAGAGCTTAACGGCAGCAATATCGGGATCATTGTAACGGATACGGACAGGGGAATTGTAGACCGATATCCTGCGTCGTCGGCGGAAATAGATAATACGGATGCAGCTTATACCGATGCTTTCTTTGTAAATGACGGAAGTAACAATGTTGAATGGGTGTATTACAATCCCGACGGTAATGACGGTAACGGACAGTTTGTCCACAATCTTTTTACCTATGATGATATTATCACAGCGGCGGATTTATATGCGGACGAAAAAGACTTTTTTGATTACCTCGGTTTTGTTTCAAAACAAACGATATCCGACAGAGGTACGAAGAAATTTGACAGTTATTTTGAATATTTCCATGCCTCGGTTGATTTAACCGGTTGCACAAAAGAAACTATGCTATCGCTTGTTTCGAAAGCCGAAAGTGTTGAACGGTCGATTTTGACTGATGAAAAAGCAGAGAACACAGAAAGCATTACAGAGAACCGATATATTTCGTTATATCGTGAATACATTTCGGAGAAAAACAAAAATCCCGATATTATCCTGCTTTATCAGGTTGGGGATTTTTTTGAAGCTATGAATGATGATGCGTTGACCGTTTCAAAAGCACTTGATCTTACGCTGACTTCCAGAAAAATAGATGATAATGATAAAATCCCGATGTGCGGATTTCCGCAGCACAGGCTTGAAACATATATCAATATGTTAAACGATCGTGGGTTTGATATTTCAGTCAGTTCTCTTGAAAACGGAGAAAGAAAAACCGTGTCCGTTATTTCACAAAACAAAGAAGATCCCGTAGAGAGCAAGCCCATAGGAAAAATTGATTATCTGAATTCAGACGGAACGGTTCGTGAAAGCATTGAATATACAAGCGAATACCGGTTTGTGAACGATATTAAGGAAGAAAACTTTTTCGACGAACCTATGTCAGTATATGTGTATTCAGATAAGGATGGTAATTCGATATCAACCGATTTTGTAAAAAATCTTGCAAATGATTTAAAAGGATTTGAAGTAATACCGAGTCCCTATTTTGATGAAGAACCGATAAACGACGAGCTTATCGGCAGGGAAGTAATTATTGACGGCGACAGCTATATAGTCGAAAGTGTTTCTCAAAAGTCGGGTGATGTTTCAATGAGAGATACTTCCTCGATTTATCCGATAAACAGGGTGGAGAAAGTTGGTTTTGTTCGTGAACATCTTGCTCCGATAACGAAAAAAGAAATTAAGGAAGAACCTGTATTTTCTCCGCTGACTTGGGAAGAAACAAAGGAGAATACTTCCACTGCTTTTCAGACTGTTCCGGAAAGCGAAAAACATAATTTTTCAATTACGGACGATAACTTGGGCATAGGAGGTCCGAAAGAGAAGTTCCAAAACAATATGGCGGCTGTAAATCTTTTGCATGAGCTTGAATTCGATAACCGTCTTGCAACACCCGAAGAACAGGAGATATTGTCAAAATATGTCGGCTTTGGAGGACTTGCAGACGCTTTTGATGAAAGCAAAGAAGCATGGTCGAATGAGTATAAAGAACTTATTGTAACACTCTCTCCCGATGAATATGCGTCGGCAAGAGAAAGCACACTGACGGCTTTTTACACTCCTCCCGTTGTTATCCGTGCAATGTATGATGCACTTCAAAATATGGGATTCAGTGACGGTAATATCCTTGAGCCCTCGTGCGGAACGGGTCATTTTATCGGTATGCTTCCGCAAAGTATGCAAAACAGCAAGTTCTACGGCGTGGAGCTTGACAGTATTTCCGGGCGGATCGCCCGGCAGCTTTATCAGAAATCCAACATTGCCGTTCAGGGATATGAAAAAGCATCACTCCCCGACAGTTTTTTTGATGTTGCGATCGGCAATGTCCCGTTCGGTCAGTTTAAGGTTGTTGATAAGAAATATGACAAGAATAATTGGCTGATCCACGATTATTTCTTCGGTAAGACCCTTGATAAAGTACGTCCCGGCGGTATCATTGCCTTTATAACCTCATCGGGTACGATGGATAAAAAGAACCCTGCCGTCAGAAAGTATATCGCACAAAGAGCGGAACTCCTCGGTGCCGTTCGTTTGCCGAATAACACTTTTAAAGCCAATGCGGGAACGGAAGTTACCTCCGACATCATCTTCTTGCAAAAGAGAGATACGCTTGTCAACGATGAACCCGATTGGGTCTTTCTTGACCGTGATGAGAACGGAAACGAAATGAACAAATACTTTGTCGATAACCCTGAAAAGGTCCTCGGCGAAATGGTTATGGAAAGTTCTCAGTTCGGTCAGTCATTAACATGTAAACCTTATGAGGACAGAGATCTTTCAGATCTTTTATCCGAAGCAATACAGAATATTCATGCGGATTTTTCCGAACTTGATGTTTCCGAAATAGATGAGATTGAGGACAATTCAATTCCTGCTGACCCGGATGTTAAAAATTTCAGCTTTACGGTTGCAGACGGTAAAATATATTACCGTCAAAACAGCAGAATGAATCCCGTTGATGTTTCGGCAACCGCCAAGAACAGAATTAAGGGAATGATTAAAATCCGTGATTGTGTAAGAGAGCTTATACGGTTACAGACAGATGATTTTCCCGATAGTAGCATTAAGTCGGAACAGGATAAACTTAATTATATATATGACTCGTTTACAAAGAAATATGGACTTCTCAATTCAAGGGCAAACAGGCTGATATTTTCCGATGACAGCTCATATTGCCTTTTGTGTTCGCTTGAAATAATCGGTGAAAACGGTGAATTGAGGCGTAAAGCAGATATGTTCACCAAAAGGACAATTAAGCCCCACGTCAAAGTAACCGCCGTATCAACGGCAAGTGAGGCGTTGGCGGTGTCTATCGGAGAAAAGGCAAGAGTAGATATGCCGTTTATGTGTGATCTGACAGGAAAGTCCGAACAGGAAATCTTTGAAGAACTCAAGGGCGTTATATTCTTAAATCCCGAATACACTTCCGAATACGGTCACGAAGAAAAATATCTTACTTCCGATGAATATTTATCGGGTAATGTAAGGCAGAAACTTGAATTGGCAAAAAGAACGGCGAAACTTTATCCCGAGGACTATAACATAAATGTTGAGATGCTTGAAAAGGTACAGCCGCAGAATTTGTCTGCGAGTGAAATATCGGTTCGTTTGGGAGCTACATGGCTTCCGCCCGATGATGTTCAGAACTTTATATTTGAGCTGCTGCAAACACCCCGTTATGCTCAATGGAATATCAAGGTTCATTATTCGGAATATACTGCCGAGTGGAACATCGAAAACAAGAATTATGATAAATCCAATGTTATGGCGAACAGCACATACGGAACAGAAAGAGTAAATGCTTACAAGATTATCGAGGAAACTCTTAACCTAAAAGACGTTCGTATTTTTGATTACGTTGAAGATATAAACGGTAACAAGAAGCCTGTTCTTAACAAAAAAGAAACTGCAATCGCTCAGGGTAAGCAGGAAATGATAAAGCAGGCTTTTCAGGATTGGATATGGAAAGATCCCGAACGCAGGGAACGCCTTGTCAGAAAGTATAACGACTTGTTCAATTCGATGAGGGCGAGAGAGTATGACGGCAGTCATATTACTTTCAGCGGAATGAACCCCGAAATATCTTTGCGGCCGCATCAGATAAATGCTGTTGCACGAATTATGTACGGCGGAAACTCTCTTCTTGCACACGTAGTTGGCGCAGGCAAGACCTTCGAAATTGTTGCGGCGGCGCAGGAGAGTAAAAGGCTCGGTCTTTGCAATAAATCCCTGATTGTTGTTCCGAATCATCTTACAGAGCAATGGGCCTCCGAGTATTTACAGCTTTATCCGTCAGCTAATATTCTTGTTGCCACGAAGAAAGATTTTGAAACCAAGAACCGAAAAAAGTTCTGTGCAAGAATTGCAACAGGGGATTATGACGCAGTAATTATCGGTCATTCACAGTTTGAAAAAATACCTGTCAGCATCGAACGACAGCAATATATGTTACAAAAACAGATTGATGAAATAACCGATGGAATAACTCAGGTCAAAGCTAACCGAGGAGAAAGATTTACGATTAAACAGCTTGAAAAAACGAAAAAATCCTTGCAGGTCAAACTCGATAAACTCAATGACCAAAGCAGAAAAGATGATGTTGTAACCTTTGAAGAATTGGGCGTTGACAGGCTTTTTGTGGACGAGGCGCACAATTTTAAGAACCTCTTTTTATATACAAAAATGAGAAATGTCGGAGGTATAGCTCAGACGGAAGCGCAGAAGTCATCGGACTTATTTATGAAGTGTCGGTACCTTGATGAGGTCACGGAAAGCAAGGGTGTTATCTTTGCAACAGGCACTCCGGTATCCAATTCAATGGTTGAACTTTACACTATGCAAAGGTATTTGCAATATGAAACTTTGGCGGATAGAAATCTACAGCATTTTGATGCGTGGGCGTCTACTTTCGGAGAAACCGTTACAGCAATTGAGCTTGCGCCGGAGGGCACGGGATATAGATCAAAAACACGGTTTGCGAAGTTTTATAACCTGCCTGAGTTAATGATGATGTTTCGTCAGGTTGCGGATATTCAAACGGCGGATATGTTAAATCTGCCCGTACCGAAAGCAGTTTATCATAATATTGCTGTAAAGCCGACCGATATCCAAAAGGAACTTGTTGCTTCATTGTCCGAAAGGGCGGAGAAGGTAAGAAAAAAGATGGTTGATTCGAGTGTTGACAATATGCTTCTGATTACCAACGACGGCAGAAAATTGGCACTTGATCAAAGACTTACAAATGAAATGCTGCCCGATGATCCGAACAGCAAGGTGTCTGCTTGTGTAAACAATGTTTATGAGATATGGGAGAAAACGTCCGAGCAAAGGTCTACTCAGTTGATCTTTTGCGATCTCTCAACTCCCCATAATGACGGCAGGTTTAATGTCTACGACGATATTCGTAAAAAGCTGATATCTAAGGGCGTGCCGGAGAATGAGATAGCATTTATTCACGATGCGGACAGTGAAGCAAAGAAGAAAGAATTGTTTTTAAAAGTCCGCACGGGAAAGGTTCGTGTTCTGATCGGCAGCACTGCAAAGATGGGTGCAGGTACGAATGTACAGCAGAAACTGATTGCAATTCATCACACCGATTGTCCTTGGCGGCCGGCAGATCTGCAACAGCGTGAGGGAAGAATAATACGGCAAGGCAATGAAAATCCCGAAGTTAATATATACAGTTATGTCACCGAAGAAACTTTTGACGCCTATTTATATCAGCTTGTAGAGAACAAGCAGAAGTTTATCGGTCAGATTATGACTTCAAAATCGCCTGTGCGTTCAGCGGAAGATGTTGACGAGCAGGCGCTTTCTTATGCCGAGATTAAAGCTCTTGCAACAGGTAATCCGTATATAAAGGAGAAAATGGATTTGGATGTTGCTGTGTCAAAGCTCAAACTTTTGAAACAAAACCATTTGAGTCAGAAGTATGCTCTTGAGGATAAGATTATAAAGTTCTATCCGCAGGAGATAAAACGCTTTCAAGAACGAATTGATGGATATAACTCAGATATTGAAAGAGCAAAAAATAACACAATTCTCAATGATGACGGATTCTCCGATATGGTTATTGAAGATGTATCTTATTCCGAAAAGAAAGCTGCCGGAACAGCAATACTTGCCACTTGTAAGGCTATGACTTCGCCCGAACCGAAAGAGATTGGATCATATCGAGGCTTTAAATTGGAACTGTCATTTGAAACTTTTGAAAAGCAATATGTATTAACTCTTGTAGGTTCACTGCGTCATTCCGTTCCGCTCGGCGCAGATATTTTCGGAAATATATCCCGTATAGATAATATGATCTCATCTTTACCGGATAAAATGGCAGGCTGTAAAGAACGACTTGCCGATACGAAAAATCAGCTTGAAAACGCAAAAGCGGAAGTCGAACGGCCGTTTCCGCAGGAAGAAGAACTCTCAAAAAAGAATGAACGTTTAGCTGAACTTAACGCTTTGCTCGATATGAATCATACGGAAAATGAGATTGCTGATGGAGAAGTTGAAAATGTTTGTGTTGTGAAAAATATGGATAGAGACATTGCAAGGTGAAATATGCAGTATTGTTTTTTGTTAATGCTGTAAATTCAGCTTAAGATTTTATAAGTGTAATTCAGCTTAAGATTTTATAAGATAATTGAAAAAGTTGTTAAATTATGTTACAATATTTTTAATTAATTATATAAAAGAGACGGAATTGTAGTATGAAAAAATTAAAGTTTGATCCGAAAGAGGCTCTTGCTGTTGTTGTAAAAAATATTGCATCTTTAATTGTTGTATCTGCAGGTGGTACGCAAGAACAAGCGGAATTAACAGGTTCTTTATTAGAAGGCACTGTGAAAGGGTTTCATTTTGAACACAGCATTGTAGATAAAATGAAATTAACCATGGAATCTTCCGTGACAACGGCTATAGACAGTTTTGAACTTATAGATGAATGTCGATCTGAATTAGAGAAAAATTTAATATCAATTGAATGTTTAAATGAATATTTAGAATCAGATAATCAAGTAGCACTTCTTAAATCAAGAATAGTTCAGATTTGTGGGCAATTTGAGCAGTGTGATATAAGCACATTGCCTGTCGATGAACTTGCAGAATCTATTATTAGTGTTTTATATTATGCTATTACAGAAGATCATGAGATTACAAGTTTAATAAATTTTCAAGTTACAAACAAGATTTTATTAGACAACAAGGAAATACTTTTAGTAGTTAAAGAGTTGAAGGAGTTTCTTTCAAATGAAGTTCAACCTGTTGTCCCCTTAAATTATGAAAAACGGCACAACGTAGAATATCCTATTTTTATAACTGAAAAGCCATTTTCCACTTGTATCAAATATCAACGACGAAGTGATTTGTGTGAACAACTGATTGATTTGCTTGCAAAGGAAAGACTGCTAAATATTTATAGTATAGGTGGAGTTGGAAAAACAGAATTAATTAAAGAGTTAGTTGAGAAAATACAAAGCAAAAAAATACAATTAACTGGGATTAGTGAAATAGCATGGATTCAGTATGTATCAAATGATTTTGTATGTTCTTTACAGAATGCATTTTATAGAGATTTTTCTTGGATGGACTTTCAATGGTTGTGTGAAACAAAAAGAGAACATCTGCTTATTATTGTTGATGATATTGAACAGGTTTCAGATTCATATTTAACAAAGTTAGCAACACTTCCTTGCTATATTATTTTAACTTCACGTGTTAGGAATATAGCCTCTTTTTCTCTTTGGGAATTACCTTATTTAACAAAAGAACAGCAAAAAAATCTTTTCTATTCAAATTACACAGGCGAAAGAAAAGATGGTATTCTTGATGATGTTTTGAAACTAACTGCTGATCATACAATAACAATTGATTTTATTTCCAAACTAGCTGAATATCAAGATTGGAGTTTGAATGAACTGTATGACAAATTAGAACAAAAAGGCTTTCGTTTGAGTGACACAAAATTAAGCAGTGAGCATGAACGATTAAACGATGAGGAAACAATTATAAAGCAGTTGTCTAATTTGTTTGAAATTATAGGATATAATGAAGAAGATGTTATGGTGTTGACATATTCGTCAATGATACCAAATTTAAGTTATACTGTTGAACAGGCCCGTGAATGGTTTCAAATTGATTGTGTCAGTATACTAAACAAATTGTACGAAATTGGAATGCTCGAGAGTTCCAGAAATAATTGCATAAAAACTTATTGGATGCATTCAATTATTGCATCTGCCATTAGATATCAACAGAAAGAATCTTTGTATGAAAAAACAAGACCCTTTGTTTTACAAATGTCTGAAATTTTAGAAACAGGCTCTGAATGGGGATATGGATACAAGAAATTTTACCTTATTCCTTTCTGTTGGGCGATATATGATTTGTTAGAGAATAACTTGGCAGATGAAGATGATGCAACTTTTATTATGCGTCTTTGTTATATTATGCTTGATGCAAGTAATAATATTATGGCTCGTGACCTTGCAGAAAGAGCTTGTGATATAGACTGTAAATATGAATTGTGGTACAGTGTTTTTAGAGACATTCGAGCAATTGGTGATGCAGAAACTAGGCTTTGGAATCCAGATAAAGCACTTGAACAATATGAAGAGGCACTAAAAATATTAACCCAAAAGGTAGACAATAATGAAAAAGATTATTATCACGATTTGTCTGCTGTACATCATAACATTGCAAATGCGTATCAGGAATTATCTGTATATGATAAAGCTTTAGATCATGCTTTTGAATCAAAAAAACTTCAAGAGAAATATGATGTCACAAACAAACGCGAAATAAGCACTTGTCTATCTAGTATTGCAATGATATATTTAGATATGGGTGATTTAAAAAACGCTTATTCCTTTATTGAGAAAGCGATTAAAGTGCAAGATGAAATAGATGATACTAATAGTGAAGATATTATGTTACTATTATATCGTGCAAATGTTTTAATGGAAATGGAATCTTACGATGAAGCATTAAAAGATTTTGAAACTGTTAAAACATTTAGAGAAACGCATTATCACGAAAAACATGGTGATTTGGCAGATTTATATCTTGATTATTCTTTGTGTTTATGTTATTCAGGTGATTTTGAAAAAGCCATTGCATATATAGATAAAGCAATTGATATTTTTTTGTATAATGATGGAAAGAATAGTGTGCGTTATTTAAGAGGAAAAAATACAAAAGCACTTATTTTGACTGAATTTCATAAAGCTAATGCTGCGTGTGATGAGTATGCTCAAATCTTTCAAATCAATGAAATAAGTAATATACTATCGGATTCTGATATCGTTACGTTTTCAACGAATTATGTTGATGCTTTGATTCAAATTAGTGATTTTAATAAGGCTTTAAAAATCAACAATACTGCAAATGAAATTTATACAGCTTCAAAATCAATAGAACATCCTACCATTAAGCAAAATTTAATGGAAAATTTTGCGGAAATATATAGTGGAATGGAAGATATAAGAGCAATAGAATATTATGAACAGTTACATTCGGTTTGTTATGATAAAGAAAGTTCCGTTCAGATTAAATTAAGTGAAGCTGAACTCTACATTCGACTTAACTTATATGATGAAGCGAATAGCATACTTGTTGATTTGATTGATATGTTAGAGAATGACAAAGAATTGATGTATTACTATATCTGTTGTTTGGGGTATATGAGTTCTATGTCAAGAAGATTTAAAAGAATCAGACTTCAAATTAAAATAAGGTTATTATTAAGAAAAATACCAACTGATTTGAAGATGATTGTTAGAGAGCAGTTCCTTTAAGCTATTTTAAAAGAATAGTTGAATTTAGTCTACTGAATTTTAATTTTTCGAACAACAGAATATAACAATTTATCGCAATTAATGTAATAATACAAAAAAGATTTTGTTAAAAGTTTTAGGGCAACTATTATAGTTTGCCCTAATTTTATTATAAGGAGTTGATGTTAATGACACTTGAACAGTTAAATACCGCGCTTTATGAAAAGGTGTATGCAGAACAGCAGGAGTTTATAAGTTTATTAAAAACTATGACTCCCGAAAATATTATTCAGTATGCTTATGAACTTGTTATCCGTGAGGATATATTGTTGTCACTTGAAGAAAACGATCTTAATGCAAAACAGTGTAAAGCTCTTTTGAGAGAAAAGAAAACCCTTGATAAATTGTTCCTTGCTTGGGAGAAACACGAAGGTGAGCATATGAATGAAATTCGTGATTGCATTGAGAATAAGGCAAATGAACTTATCAACGCTGCAAGGGTCAAATCAGAGAGGGACAGCAGATAGCATACAGAATTATTGAAAGGAGGTTGTTTATAGATAATGAATACATACGAAGTTACAATCACAGAAACGCTGGAAAGAAAGATTGAAATTGAAGCAGAAAGTGCCGAAGAAGCACAGCGTATGGTAAAAGACGGTTGGGAGAACAGCGATTACATTCTTTTACCTGATGACTTTTCCGACGTTAATTTCTCAACGAAAGAGATCGGAAATCAGAAGATAAAAGTTGTTTTACTTGAACCCGGTAAGATTGCAAGAACGGCAGAAATCGGAACTTCACTTAAGGATTTACAGAGGATGGTCGGCGGATATATTGAGACTGCTCATTTTTTTGATGAACCTGTTTGTTTAGTCTGTAATGAAGAAGGAAAGATTCGGGAACTGCCTATTAACAGAGGTATATACGACAAAAACAAGAAACTTATTGATGTTATTGTCGGAACAGCTTTTATATGTGACTGCTCCGGCGAAGAGTTCGGAAGCTTATCCGATGATCAGATTAAGAAGTACACTAAAGAACTTATGTATCCGGAAAAATTCTATTTTAACGGCAATGAAATTGTAGGAAAAAAGTTTAATCCTAATAACAGAGAACATGAAAGGTGATGTTTAAAATGAAGAAATTTAAGGTTGTGGTACTTCATACAATAGTGTATGAAGTTGATGTTAACGCTGATTCAAAAGAGGAAGCGGAGAACAAGGTCAAGGATATTGACGTGAACACAAACATACTTGATCAGACGGACAATTTTGATTTCCTTGCGGCATATCAGGTTTATGAATGTGATGACGAGGACGAACTTATGGACGACGAGGACGAATTTGACGATGAAGAATGTCAGCCCGGCTGATCGAATTAAGACGCCAATGCCGTTGGCATTAGTCTTAGCAAGCACTGAATTTGTATCCACACAAATTCGCTTGTTAGGGGAAAGCCCCTAATACCCCAAGAAAGAATCGAGGAATATGAGATGAGAAAAAGAAATATTGACATTCATTTATTCCTTAATGAAGAAGAATTCTATTTGCTTAATGAATTATCTGTTAAAACGAATTTATCAAAATCTCAAGTTTTAAGATTTCTGTTAAGCACATCAAATCTTATCGAAGCTCCTCCGATAGAATACAAAGTGTTGATAAGAGAATTGAGAGCAATCGGCAACAACATAAATCAGCTGATCTTTATTGCAAGAAGCAACGGGATTTTGAATATTTCGGAGCTCAAAAAGCATTTAGATGAGCTTGATCTTATTGAAAATAAAATGTACGAAGCATTCGATTTCAGGAAATAAGAATGGCAATAGTATTTATTAAAGATATTAAAAGCCGTCTTGACAGAACTATTGCATATATTGACAACAAGCAAAAGATAAAGAACGAAAACTACGAAGAAGCATTTTTAGACTTGCATAATGCACTTGATTATACGGTGGATGATCTGAAAACAGAGCAAAAATTTTTCGTTGACGGTATAAATTGCAGAGCCGAAAACGCATATAAAAAGATGTCGGAAACGAAAAGAGAGTATGATAAAACAGGCGGAACCTTGGGCTTTCATATAATCCAATCTTTTTCACCGGGAGAGGGTACACCGCAAATGATACACGAACTCGGAATGGAATTTGCACGTCAAGCGTTCGGCGAAAGATTTGAAGCTGTGGTAGCAACACACCTCAATACCGATTGTCTCCATAATCATATCGTGCTTAACTCCGTTTCTTTTATGGACGGGAAGAAATACTATGATACAAAAGAAAGCTATGCGAAATTAAGAGAGATCTCCGACGATCTGTGCCGTGAATACGGTCTGTCCGTAATTGAAAATCCAAAAGAACGAAGTCATAAAAGTTACGATCTATACCAAGCAGAGAAGAACGGAGAATGGACGAAAGACTCGATTATTCGCCGTGATATTGATGAGTGCATTTTGAAAACAACCAGCCCGAAAGCGTTTTATAAAGAAATGAACAAACTCGGATATGGGTTCAACTTTAACCGTAAATATCCGATTATCACACACTCGAATTTTGAAAGACCGAGAAGAATGAAAGCGCTCGGAGAAGATTATACACCCGAAAGAATTGAAGAAAGGATTTTATCAAAATGGCAGAAATATGATATTGAAATTCCTCAGCAAGATAATCTTGTTGAGGAATTTTTTAAACCGCTGTCCCGACCGACATATAAACAGGTGTATGTTTCTTTTGTTACCGTTGTTAAGTATGTCAAGAAAAATCCCAATACAAACAGGGGACTTGATAAGTTCCTGATTGATGAAATGCGAAAACTCGATAAGCTCATTGAACAGCAAAACCTATTATGCGATAACGATATTGAAACACCGGAGCAGCTTGCAGATTACAAATTGTCCTGTAATAACGAACTCTCGGAATGTGACGAAGCGAGAAAACGGCTTCGGAATATGTTGAGAGTTGCAATCAGAAAAGGTGACGAAAAGGAAATCCAAGAAATAAAAGAGTCAATTTCCGATTTAACAGAGCGAATGAAAATCCTGAGGAAGCAAATCCACATTTGCAGGCGAATAGAAGATAACGAACCTAAAATAGAAGATAAGATTAACGAGATTATGAATGATAAAGAAAGAAAGGAGATGACGACAGATGAACGCTTCAGGCGACGCAGCAGAACAGATGGTCAGGATGTCACTTCAGGGCGTTGAGGTTGCCGGTAAGTTGTCTATGGACGGTGCCGAAAGACTTGTTAAACTGATATTGTCTGCACTCAAAGATACCAAACGCACCAAGGGCAGAGCCTCACTTAATACAATGCTTAAATCAAGACAACCCATAAAAGTTTTTGAAATCAAGGATAAAGAACTTAAAAAGTTTTGTCAGGAAGCAAAGAAATACGGCGTTATGTATCATGTGCTTAAAGACAGAGACAAGAATGACGGTAAATGCGATATTATGGTTCGTGCCGACGATTCATCAAAGGTGAACAGAATATTTCAGCGGTTTAATCTCGGCGTCAATAATAAAGCTACTATCAGAGCCGATATTGAAAAGTCAAAACAGGATAAAGAAAAACAGTATCCTACCAAGAGTGCGGAAGATAAGTTCTTAGATGAACTTTTCAAAAAAACGCAGCAGGTCGAAAAGGGATATATAGAAAACCCTTCTGTGGCAAAGACGGAAAGATCCCGTCCGTCAGAGCATACCTCCGGAGTCAACGATTACCGACGCCGTACAAGGGATGAAAACTCTTCAAGACCTTCGGTTAAGAAACAGATCGAAGAGCTTAAAGAAGAAAAGAGGAAAGCATCGAAGTCAAAGAAAGCGATGCAGAAATCAAAATCAAAAACGAAAGGAGCAAAGACAAATGACAGAACTCGATAACTTGTTAGATAACGAAAATACGCAAACCGGAAATGAGTTTTCAAAAGAAGAATGGATAAAGCAGAAAATCGAAAGCCGTGAAGAGGCTTATGTAATGCTTGAAATCGCAACCGAGGAATTGGATAATCCCGATTCTGTTATGGCATATCTGGATATCCAGAGCAGATTTGACAGATACTCGGTAAGCAATTCGCTTCTTATTGCATATCAGAATCCCGACGCAACAAAAATTTGCGATTCAAAGACGTGGCAGAAAAACAATGTACGAATTAACAAGGGAGAAAAAGGAATTGTTATTCTTGAACCCGGGAAGCCGTACACAAGAGATGACGGCGGAACAATAACACCTTACAACGCAAAAAAGGTGTTTGATATCTCACAGACCAATGCGGCGCAGAGAACACCGAGAGCAAAAATGCCCGATGCTCGTGTTGTTATAAAGGCTCTTATCAGAACCTCTCCCGTTCCTGTTGAAATCAGTTCTCAGCTTCCGAAAGAAACAAAAGCGATTTATCAGCCGGGTGCTAAGAAGATATTTATTAAGCAGGGATTGGACGGTGATGAAATCTTTCGTGCTCTTTCAAAGGAGATTGCTTTTGCAAAACTCGATAACGGCAGCTTTAACCGTAATAACCTTGAATTTACCGCACAGGCTGTTTCATATATTGCAACATCGAGAGTGGGTTATATGCCCGAACCGATTACCGCTGTAAGTGGCAGATTTCTGTCACTTGAAGTTAAAGACAAAAGAGCCGAGCTTGCAGTCATCCGTGAAAACGCAAACTCAATTTCACGCACAATAAATAAAGCGCTTGAATCTATGAATAAGGAACACACAGAAAGATAAGGCGGTGAACTTGTGGGCGAAAAAAGAGTTTTAACCGTTGATGATTTTGAACATAACCTTATGCTGAACGGTATTAACGAATACCGTAATATGCTGCTTGAACAGGAATTGCCGACAGACGATGTTGACGATTTGCTCTTAAAGGTTCTTGACGCACCTCTTCAAAAAAGAAGGAGGTTTGAACGTGAGGACAGATAAGCTGTCGAAAACAAATGTCATACTATATGCCTGCGGCTTAATCCCTGTAATATGGTGTGCACTGCTTATCGCTCCGTATCTTAGCGGCGGATTGGTCGAAATAATCAGAAATTTGTCGGTTGCTTTCGGCAATCCCTTTAATATTTCCGTTTGTGAGGACAGCCTAAAAACTGTCCTCTTTTTTGTTATGGGATATATTTTCGGTATCGGTATTTATCTTTCAAGTGAAAAGAACTATCGGCGACGGGAAGAACACGGCTCGGCAAAATGGGGCAAGGCGGAAACAATTAAGAAGAAGTATATTGATGCCGATAAAAGCGAAAACAAAATCCTTACTCAAAATACCGCAATCGGTATTGACGGAAGAAAGCACAGACGAAATCTCAATGTCTTGGTATGCGGCGGTTCGGGAGCAGGTAAAACAAGGTTTTATGCAAAGCCGAATATTATGCAGGCGAATACGTCGTTTATTGTTCTTGATCCCAAGGGTGAGCTTCTCCGTGATACGGGAAATATGTTAAAAGACAAAGGCTATGATATCAAGGTTCTTGATTTGATTGATATGGAAAAGAGTGATTGCTATAACCCATTTGTGTATATTCATAACGATAACGATATTCAAAGACTTGTTACAAACCTCTTTAAGAACACAACGCCTAAAGGAAGTCAGAGTACCGATCCTTTTTGGGATCAGGCGGCAAGTATGCTGTTGAAAGCGCTTATTTCATTTCTTCATTATGAAGCTCCGCCGGAGGAACAAAATTTTTCAATGGTTCTTGAACTTATTCGAGCCGGGGATATCCCCGAAGAACAGACAGACTTTGAAATAACCAGTCCGCTTGATGACATATTTGCACGTCTTGAAGCACAGAAACCTGATCATATTGCTCTTAAGTATTACCGTTCATATAACAGCGGCACAGCGAAAACATTGAAGTCAATTCAGATTGCATTGCTTGCAAGACTTGAGAAATTTAATCTTGACTCATTCGCAAATATGACTTGCACGGACGAATTGGAACTTGATCAAATAGGCGAAAGAAAGACAGCGGTATTTGCTCTTATTCCCGAAAACGATACAAGTTTTAATTTTATCGTCGGAATGTTATACACGCAGCTTTTTCAACAGCTGTATTATCAGGCAGATTATGTTCACGGAGGCAGACTCGACTGTCATGTCCATTTCATAATGGACGAGTTTGCAAACATAGCACTCCCGGATGATTTTGACAAATTGCTTTCAACTATGCGTTCCCGTGAAATATCGGTATCAATTATTATTCAGAATATGGCTCAGCTTAAAGCACTCTTTGAAAAGCAATGGGAATCTATCGTGGGCAACTGCGATGAATTTCTTTATCTCGGAGGTAATGAGCAGTCAACGCATAAGTATGTGTCGGAATTGATGGGCAAAGAAACCATAGATACAAACACTTATGGACAGTCCAAAGGCAGAAACGGAAGCTATTCCACAAATTATCAGACCGCAGGCAGAGATCTGCTGACTCCCGATGAAGTGCGAATGCTCGACAATAAGTATGCACTTCTTTTCATTCGTGGTGAAAGACCTGTTAAAGATCTGAAATATGATATTTTAAAGCACCCGAATGTAAAGTACACAACCGACGGTTCGGGAGAAGCGTATGTTCACGGATTCAATGATTACTCGATACTTGAAATGAACTGTTTTGATTTTGATGAAATTGAAACAGATGAATTGGAAAACGTAAATTACGTTATTTATTCAAACGAAGAAATCGAAAAAATATTATTGAAATTGGAGGAAGAAAAGTGAAAAAAGTTAATAATTCTAAGCCTTTGAAAGGCAAGGCCAGAAAAGGCTTTAAAGCCTATGTTTATGCTGTTCTCTGTATCACAATGCTTGTGATTTTTAGCGTTACGGCTTTTGCGGCAGGTGATCCTGTCGGTGTTGTAAACAATCTTTCAACATTCATCTTTGGACTTATCAGAGCCGTCGGTCTTATACTGCTCGGCTTCGGTATTGTTCAGGTCGGACTTTCTTTGAAGTCGCACGATCCATCACAGAGAGCTAACGGATTTCTTACCGTTGCCGGAGGTATTGTTATTACCTTTGCAAAGGAAATTCTTGATTTGATTGTCAACTGATTACTGATGATTACGGTCGGCAGGTAAATTAACCTTGCCGATCGTATTAACTTTAAGGGAGGTCTTTAATGGAAGAATCAAGTAATTGGGTAGTGCAAAATCTTCAAAATGCACTTGCCACTTGGAACAATAAATTAAGTGAAATATGGCTTCTCATCACTCAATCACCCGAAGAGTTCAAGGACGGTACAATATGGACCGTGATAACCAATATTCACGGAGCACTTCAGGCAATAGGATATTCGCTTTTGGTGTTATTCTTTGTTGTCGGAGTTATGAAAACCTGCGGCAGCTTTGCGGAAATCAAAAGACCCGAAATAGCTTTAAAGATGTTTATTCGTTTTGTGCTTGCAAAAGCATCTATTGACTACGGACTTGAACTGATGACATCACTTTTTGAAATCGTGCAGGGCATCGTTTCAAAGATTATGGAGACATCGGGATTGTCAAGTACAACCGAAACCGTTTTACCGGAGTCAATCATAAAGGCGATTGAGAAAAGCGGATTTTGGGAAAGCGTACCGTTATGGGCAGTGACCCTCATAGGCAGCTTATTTATTACCGTTTTATCGTTCATTATGATTATGACAGTATACGGACGATTTTTTAAAATATATTTATATACTGCTATTGCTCCGGTGCCATTATCATCATTTGCAGGCGAGCCGTCGTCCTCCGTAGGAAAGAGTTTTGTTAAATCCTATGCGGCGGTATGCTTAGAGGGAGCAATTATTGTGCTCGGTTGTATAATCTTCTCAGTGTTTGCCGCATCACCGCCTGTTGTTGACGAGTCGGCTGCAGCCGTTAATCAGGTGTGGAGCTATGTAGGTGAATTGATATTCAATATGATCGTACTTGTCGGCACGGTAAAAATGAGTGACAGAGTTGTCAAAGAAATGATGGGACTGTAAAAAACACTTTACAAATTGCGATTTTGTGGTATAATTGCAGTATAAAATTTGCGATTATGCATATATTTTAAATAATAAAATTTGCGATTTTGAGGTGAGCGCATGTTTAAAAGGAAAATATACGATAAACTGTTGGAATGGAAAAGAGAATCAGACGGTAAAACGGCTCTGCTTATTGAAGGAGCAAGACGAATCGGCAAATCAACAGTTGCTGAGGAATTCGGAAAGAATGAATATGAAACATATATACTTGTGGATTTTTCAACCGCATCAAAAAACGTAAAAGAATTGTTTGATGATGTTTCCGACCTTGATTATATTTTTCTTCAATTGCAGCTTCAATATAAAATAGATTTAATTGAGAGGAAATCACTTATTATATTTGATGAAGTACAGCTTTGCCCTAAAGCTCGTCAGGCAATTAAATCGCTTGTAAAAGATCATAGGTACGACTATATAGAAACAGGCTCGCTCATATCCATAAAAAAGAATGTTAAAGATATTCTGATACCAAGTGAAGAGCGAAAGATATCTATGTATCCTATGGATTACGAGGAGTTTCGTTGGGCTGTAGGCGACACAACAACAGTACCTCTTATGAGAAAATGCTTTGAGAGCAACAAAGCTGTAGGAGAACAGCTTAACAGAAAGCTTATGCGTGATTTTAGACTGTATATGTTGGTTGGAGGAATGCCGCAGGCGGTTAGCGAATATATAGAAACAAATAATTTCAGAAAAGTAGATGCAGTAAAAAGAGACATTTTAAATCTTTACGCTGATGATTTTATGAAGATTGATCCTACAGGTAAAGCTTCAATGCTTTTTGATGCAATTCCCGCACAGCTTAATAAAAACGCCGCAAGATATCAGGTGTCAAGCGTTTTGTCAGACGAAAGAGCAGACGGGCTTCTTGAACTTATTGCCGAAATGAAGGATTCAAAAACCGTTCTTGTGTCATACCACGCAAACGACCCGAATGTAGGGTTATCTAACAACAAAGATCTTGCCAAATTCAAACTGTTTATTTGCGATACAGGGCTTTTCACAACGCTTATGTTTAAAGACAGTGATTTTACCGAAAACACTATCTATGAAAGACTTTTGGGTAATAATTTGGGTGCAAATCTCGGTTACTTGTATGAAAATATTGTTGCTCAGATTTTGACGGCAAACGGAAATGAATTATTCTATCACACAATAAAAAATGAAGCTTCAAGGCACAGCTATGAGGTAGACTTTTTGATAACCCGAAAGAACAAAATCTGTCCTATTGAAGTTAAATCGTCAACCTACAGAACGCATAAATCAATAGATGCTTTCTGCGAAAAGTATTCTTCAAGAATTCTAAATAAATATCTAATTTATACTAAGGATTTCAGCAAAGACAAGGATATATTCTGTTTGCCGGTTTATTATACTCAGTTTATTTAAATATCTAAACATTCGTTTTTTTAGCATCACTTCGGTGATGCTTTTTCTTTTAGATTGGAGGAATGTCATTGGAAGTAAAAATTAACAGAGAAATACGAGATTACAGCGAAGCGGTATATTTCGGGCTTAATCTTCGTCAGTTTGTATTTTCGGTACTTGCTTGCGGCGTTGCGGTAGGTTTGTACTTTCTTTTAAAACCGTTTTTCGGCATAGAAACACTCAGTTGGGTTTGCATTGTCGGTGCGGCACCGTTTGCAGCTCTTGGATTTTTTAAATACCACGGTATGACGGCAGAGAAAGTTTTGCTTGCTTATATTAAGAGCGAAGTCTTGATGCCGAAGGAGCTAAAGTTTGTTTCGACGAACTATTATGACAGTATGGAAAGGGGAGATGAAATTGTTCGATCTCATAGGAACGATAAAAAAGAAAAGCGGACTCGATGAAATATTCGGTGACGGAATGAACGTTCCGAAATCTGTTCAGGATGTTATAAGGATTGATGCAGTATATTCGGACGGTATATTTATGACAGGAAAGGACAGATATTCAAAAACATTCAAATTTACCGATATCAATTATGCAGTATCAAGCAAAGAGGATAAAGAGTCGCATTTTCTTAAATTCAGTGAAATACTTAACTCACTTGAAAACGGTATTTCAAGTCAGATTACGATAATAAACAGGAAACTTAAACACAATGAATTAAAAGAAATTGCATTGCTGGAAAAAGCCAATGACAATAAGGATAAATACCGTAAAGAAATCAATGATATGCTTACAATGTTGGCAAACGGAGCAAATGCAATCGTGCAGGACAAATATGTAACGCTGACCATTCAGAAGAAAAGTATAAGTGAAGCGAGAAGTCATTTTAACCGTGTGGGTGCAGACCTGATTGCACATTTTTCAAGACTCGGTTCAAAATGCACCGAACTTGATTTAACAGAAAGACTTCGCATTATACACGATTTTTGCAGACCCGAAGAAGCTGCAGATTATCATTTTGATTTAAGGGATACTATGAGAAAAGGTCAGAGCTTTAAGGACTACATTTCACCGGATGGGTTTGAGTTTAAATCCGATTATTTTAAAATCGGTAACAGATTTGGGAGAGTTCTTTTTATCCGTGACTATCCGTCGTTTGTCAAGGACAGAGTAGTGTGGGACCTTACGGATACAAGCAGAAATATGATATTTAATTATGATATCGTACCTGTTTCAACAGAAGAGGCCCAGAAGTTTGGAGAGAAACAGGCATTAGGGGTAGAGACTAACATTGCTAATTATCAAAGAAAACAAAACTCAAACAACAATTACACTTCCGTTATTCCCTATGATATGGAACAGCAGAGGAAGGAAGTGAGAGAGTTTCTTGATGACCTGACAACCCGTGATCAAAAAATGTTCAAGGTTATAATTACGGTTATGCACACAGCCGATACACTTGAACAGCTCAACAGCGATACAGAAGCAATACAGGCAATGGGCAGAAATCATATGTGTCAGATAGGTATCTTAAAATATCAACAGCTCGAGGGATTTAATGCTACACTTCCGATAGGAATAAATAAAATTGAAGCAAGGCGTACTCTTACAACAGAGAGCCTTGCTGTTTTTATGCCGTTTAAAGTTCAGGAAATCCAACATGACGGCGGCGTATTTCAGGGCGTCAATGTTATATCGAAAAATATGATTATTGTAAACCGAAAGTTTCTGCTTAACGGCAACTGTTTTATTCTCGGTGTATCCGGTTCGGGTAAATCATTCACCGCAAAGGAAGAAATGGTAAATCTCCTTCTTTCAACCGATGCAGATGTTATGATAATCGATCCGGAACGTGAATACTCCGCTCTTGTTGAAGCAATGGACGGACAGGTCATTGAGCTTTCTGCAAAAAGTAAAAATCATATCAACTGCCTTGATATAAACAAAGAATATGCCGACGGAGCAAGTCCCATTGCATTTAAAGCCGAATTTGTATTATCGTTGTTTGAACAGGTTGTCGGCAAAGGCGGAGTTAATGCAATTCAGAAATCCATTGTTGACCGTTGTCTTGCAAATGTATATAAAAACTATATAAAGAGGGGATATACGGGTAAAGTTCCGACGCTTGTTGATTTATGCAATGATTTAAAACAGCAGCCTGAAGCTGAAGCGCTTGAACTTGCTACTGCGATGGAACTGTTTGCATCGGGTTCACACAGCACGTTTGCACAGAAAACAAATGTTAATGTTGAGAACAGACTTATATGCTACGACATACTTGAACTCGGCAGCCAGCTTATGCCTATCGGTATGCTTGTTGTTCTTGACAGTATTCTTAACCGTATAACCAAAAACCGTGCGGAGGGCAGAGAAACATACATTTTTATTGATGAAATATATCTTCTCTTTCAACACGAATACTCGGCGAATTTTCTTTTTACACTTTGGAAACGAGTTCGTAAATACGGTGCATACTGCACGGGTATTACTCAAAACGTTGATGATCTTTTGCAAAGTCATACGGCACGAACAATGCTTGCCAACTCTGAATTTATCATAATGCTTAATCAGGGAGGTACAGACAGAGAAGATCTCGCAAATCTTTTGCAGATAAGTGAAACCCAGATGACGCATATTACAAATGTTGAAGTCGGTCACGGTCTTGTTAAGGTCGGTTCGGCACTGGTTCCTTTTGAAAGAAAATTCCCGAAAGATACAGAACTGTATAAGCTTATGTCAACTAAAGTTGGTGAACAGTAATGGAGAAAAAGATAAAAACCCGTGAAGTTGTAAATGACATTAAAGTTCACAATGCGGCGGTTAATGTCGGAGACAAAATGAAAAATATCGGCATAAAAACAAAAGAGAAGATATCAAAAAACATTCAACCGAATGACAATACATCACCTGAACAGTATGCGGCTGATAAAGTGTCGGAGAAAATGAGAGCAGCTGCCGAAACTGTTGCGATTGATTCAGAAAAAGTCAGTCGTAAAGTCGCCGGTGAAGCCAAGACCAAGATTAAAGAAAAACGTGCAGAGAAAAAGGAAGCCGTTAAAAATCAGATTGATGATAGAGAGATAAATAAGCCTGATATGACGGACAACAAAAGTGATGATAAGTTACAAAACAAAGATAAAGCGAACGACAAACATAAAAATTATAAAAACGATCAGAAACAGAAAAATGACATTAAAACAAAATCGGATAATGGACAAATAAAAGTCAATAATGATAAACCGACGATTAAAGAAAAGACATCGACTTTGCCAAAAACTAAGCCACAGTCTGATCCTGTTTTTGATGAAAAGAAAAAGCCTCGTCAAAAAAAGTTATCTCCGCCGAAAACCAAGGAAAAAGGTACTATAAAAAAGATAGGATCGGAAAGGCAAAAGATTAAAACAGTAAGTAATGAAGCCAAGAAGATCAAACAAACGAAAAAGAGCTTTGATAATACCTCAAAAAGCATCAAAACAGCTGAGAAATCTGTCAAGGCTACGAAAAACACAGCAAGTAAAACGGTTGAAAGCGCAAAGAAAACAAAACAGGCGGCAAAAACCGCCGTAAAGGTTGCCGATAAAACTGTTAAAACCACGGTCAGGATAGTTAAAGCAACAGGAAAAGCTATTGCTTCGGGCGTAAAAAGTATAGGAGCGATTATTGCAGCAGGAGGTATACCTGCTGTTGTTGTAATTATAATTATATGTCTGATCGGAGCGATTGGCGGAACTTGTTTTGGAATTTTTCTTGCAAACGATGAAACGACAGGTACCGAAAAAACTATGTCACAGGCTATATCCGAACTTACATCGGAGCATTATGCTAATATTACCGCTATGAAAACTTCATATTCCTATGATTTGCTCGAAGTGAAAGGAGACACTTCAATCAAGTGGAAAGACATTTTAGCGATCTATGCTATAAAAACAACCTCAGGCGAGGATCCGCTTGAGGTTGTTACACTTAATGAAGTTAAAATAAATTTGCTTCGTGAAATAATGAAAGAAATGAATAAAATATCCGGTATTGTGACTCCTAAGTTGGTTGCTGAAATAAAGGTCACAACCGATGACAATGGCAACTCGGTTAAGCAGACGGTTTATGTCACAAAGAAAGTTCTGAACATTTATATTATTCATTTAGATGCGAAGCAGATGGCGTTAAAATACAAATTCAATGATGAACAAAATAAAATGTTAGATGAATTTATGGGTGAAGAATATGATGACTTATGGAATAAACTGATAGGGGACAGTGTGAAAAGTTATCCAAGCGGCGGTTCCTTTGTAGGAACAGGAATATTTGCTTGGCCGCTCACCGTTGACGGAACTATCACATCATATTTCGGAACAAGATCTGATCCGATAACGGGCGAATTTTCTACGCATGGAGGAACGGATATTGCCGCACCACAGGGCACTCCGATTCTTGCCGCTGCCGATGGTACAGTTGTAGCGGCAACATGGCACAACGGTTATGGCTACTATGTAAAGATAAAGCACAACAACACATATTCAACACTTTACGGACATTGTTCGGAACTCCATGTTTCGGCCGGGCAAAAAGTAAAACAAGGTCAGTTAATTGCAAAAGTCGGCTCAACAGGATATTCTACCGGTCCGCACTTACATTATGAAGTTATTCAAAATGGGGTTAGGGTTGATGCGTTTAAGTTTTATTTAAATAAGTCTTAACTTTTTAATATAACAGATGAATAGAAAGTCTCAAGATAATGTGGGGTTAAATTTTTGTTGATTCCACATGATTTTTTTACCGATTTAAAGATATATTCAATTCCACGAATACTTATTTGATTTTCAAAACGATTGACAAAAAATTTATCGGTATTTTTTTGTTCGCTCCTGAGTTTTTACCAGTTCACAAGATTGTTCCATGTATCAGTATGTTTCATTTTACTTCGTTAGTCCACTTTTATTCTAATTTGTCCTTCGCGGCTGTTTCATAATACTGATTAGTAAGTTCAGACCGCAAAAAAGAGTCATTCATCAATTTAATAAAAGCATCTTTTGATTTTTTAGTATCCAATCTTATAGTTTGCCCATCACCACTATATTTGAATTTACCGGCTAATTGTCTTGTCGTTTTAGTAAACTGGATAATAGTTTCCTTAGGTATGCCCAATTCAAATATAGGTGAAGTCTTTTTCACCTTTGAAAGTCTTCTTGCAAAAGAAAAATCTTCAACGGTGTCTCGTAGTACTTGTATGTCTTCAAGAATTCCTATAGCATCGATAGCTGCAATAGTTTCGTCGGCAGCTTTAGTAATAAGCTTGTTAAATTTCATGTTTTGTGTCAACACCTTGGTATCCAAAACATATATTTCTCCATCTACAGAGATAAGTTGAACATCTCCATTTAATCTAAGCATATCATCCTCAGACACAAGCTCAAAACGCTCTTTGCTTTTTTTGAGACCAAGCAAAAAACTATCTCTTTTGATAAGCGTAATGGAATAATGCTTTTTAAACAGCAAAACTCCCTCATCCATAGTGCCGATATAAATTATGTAGCCGTACAGATTTCTCAAATCATCTTCAATAAAATTGAATTTATCATACATGTTAACAGATGTTTTGATATTAAAGGATTGGAAAAGACTCAGCTCTTCAGGGTATTCACTATAGTCATAGTGGTAGATTGCATTCATTCTTTCATCATCAGTTGACAACTCACAAATCTCTATATTTTCATTAGCGATTATTGTGTCCTTAATAAAACCTTCAAAAAGAGTTCTAACCTCAGGTTCCGTCTTTTCATCCTCAAGATTAGCTAGTTTAAGTACAAAATCACCTTCTTGCTTCAGCAACATATAAACTTGTACCGCTGTATGCTTTGAAAAAATTGATTGAATTTTAGATTTTAAAACTTCAACTTCCATTATTTTATCTCCTTTGCAACCCAAACATAATCATCTAATTTTATCCATTTTATAGATTTATCTTTTGTTAATTTGCTTTTGGATATTAATATAATCCCATCTGGAGCATTTTTGCCTTTCAAAGTAGCACGATATATCTTATAACCTAACAAAGCCAATGTTGGATTTCCGTAATACAAATCCATCTTAACGAAAATTGCACCTATTACAATAAGCAATATCAATAAAACCAATATATATCTGATATTGTCAAAATTAATACAGATTAATGGAATAATATATGTTGATAAAAACGTCAAATACTCATAATTCTCGTTTTTAATTTCTACTATCTCGTATGGAGGATTACTTCCCCCACTCCACTCGTACTTTGTAAAAAAAGCCATCGATATACTTATAATTGATAAGCCTAGGGATATTATTGAGATAATATTTGCTTTTAGAGAGAGAATTATAATTTCTTTTAATGTTTCATCACCGGTAAACTCAGGCTTACGAATAGTCACTATTGTTATAAGGAGAAAAAGCAACCACAATGACATAAAATAGAATCTAATTTTTAGTTTTGTTTCCCTTTTTTCTTTATTCATTTGCAGATCCCCCCTATCTTATTATCTAACTGTGCCGAAAAGGAAACAACGTTTTTTGATTCTTGGAAGAATACCCGCAACCTTACATTAATTGATGTATTAATAAGTGCTGGCATAAGAATTGCTGAGGCTTCAAATATTTCACTTAGCGATGTGATTTTTTCTGAACGTACAATTCTTATTCACGGCAAGGGACAAAAACAGAGACTTATCTACATATCCTGTAATGACACTTGGAATAATCCTTACCTAGTGGCTGAAAATCCGTAAAAGCCGACCACCCAACGCAGATAAGATATTTGTAAACCGTTTTGGTAAACAGTTGAGTATACACGGCATTGAATACATATACAATTCTGCCAAAAGAGCCTATGAAATTAACAAAAAATCAACCGTACACTATTTACGACACACATTTGAAACCAATCTACTCGTAAACTGAGCAGACTTGCGTTCTGCCTAAGAAATTTTTGGACACAGTAGTGTGGCAACAACTGAAATATATACTTAAGTAACTACAAAAAGAAAACGACAAGTTTTGAACAAATATATTTACCGAAATAAACTATGATCATATTTACCCATACTATAATAAATAATTAAAATCAAAAATGTAATACAGAAAAAATATTATTTTACTCCATTTTATATACCAACAACATTAGTATTGTAAACTCTTTAAAACAAAAAATCATTAAATTTGCAAAAATGCAATGAAATGTTGCAAAAATGCAAGGTTTTAGAGCTTTTTGCAAATATTGTCGTAAAACTTTTAATTGATTATTATTGTCAGCATCATCTTTTGAAACATCAACTGTTCCTTCCTGTTGAAATCAACCGGGAATATGTTTGCTATTGCTTGTTCGGTGGCTTTTTTAGAAGTATCGATATCCCAACCACCTTTTTTATCGTAATTGTATCTTCTGCCATCGAGACCTGTGTTGAATTTGCTTTCGTTTTCTGATATTTAAAAATTGTCCTTTTTATTTAAATTAAGCATAGTGGTAATGATGAAAGTCTTTTTGTGTTTATCATATTCCAATGAAAAATCACCATCATATTTTTGGATGGTCTTTTTTACACTTCTCAATCCAAATCCATGTAGTACTTTATTTTGCTTGGTTGTTATAGGTGTTCTAGTACTATCAAACTTTGGTTGTATGTCGCAACTGTTTGAAATTATGATTATTGAGTAGTTGTTTCTGAAATCAGTTTCCAATACAATGCTTTTTTCTTTTGAGTTTAGTGATGCTTCGATAGCATTATCTAAAAGATTGCCAAGAATGGTCACGGTATCGTGGTATTCTAATCCGGTGAGATTATTATTCTTAACATCAAAGGTGAATTTAATGTTGTGAATATTACATTCGGTGACATATTTATTAATAATAACATCAAGAATTCTGTTTCCACTATGGGAAACACTAATATGCTTTTCCAGGCTTTCAAGCATTTGAGAAACATAAGAATCTATTTCAGGATCTGCATTAAGATCTTTAATTGCTGAAATATGTTTGTGAGCATCATGAGCATATTCTCTTAGGTTATTGTTTTGTTTTTCTAAAATATCATAATATATTATATCAGTTTTAATTTTGTCTTGTTCTTGTTGCAGAAGTAAAAGCTTATTTTCGCGTTGTGTATTTGCTTGGACTAAGAAGAATACAAATAAAGTAGCAAACAATAGTATGGTGCTTACGAAACCAAGAATAATTTGGTTTCTAATTTCTAAATGTTGGTTTATACTTATATACCAAAAACAAATCACGGATATCAAGGTTATTATCGGAAAGATATAAAATGCCGAAGGGATTTTTATATCTTTCTTATCTTTTTGAGTGAACTTCAGCAAAAGCATTGTAAAAAGAAAATATATTATTTTACTTAAAATGACCTCAATAACAAGTAATGGTGTTTCGGATTGATAGTTGGTTAGATACAAGCTTTTGAGAGAAGATATGATGAAAATAACAATGTGCTCTAAAAATGTTGAAATTGCAACTAAAAGTACGGAGTAAAAAACTGCTTTTTTAGGTTTAATCTTAAAAAACAGAACGGAATGTAATATAGTGGCAGCAATCGAGAATGTAACATTTAACCAAGAAGTACTAAGACCAAATATATTAATTAATGAACCTGTTTCAAAGATTAATGTTCCTGCTATCACAATGAATGGTAATGATTTCTTTTTTTCAGAAATACTGTTAAAAAAGATTGTTGCAATAAGCATTTCGATGAAAAATACAATAACGAAAGCAATCTTAACTAACATCAATTATCGTCTCCTTAAATATGCAAACCAGAATTTATGAAAACTTGATTGCCGTCTGGATGCTATAGGAATTCTCACGCTGTCTTGAATCCATAATTCTGTATATTTGTAGCTTGTTATGTAGTGTAGGTTTACGATGAAAGAAGTATGAACTCTATAAAAAAAAGAGTTTTGAAGAATTTCACACCATTCATCAAATGTTTCTCTGGTAGTATAATTACCATGAGTAGTTACTAAAGTTATTCGTCTGTTTCCTCGCTCAACATATATTACATCATCGACAAGGATTTTCTTTTGTTCATTATTGGCATATACATAGAAGTCAATATAACTTTCATCTATATATTCCATAGCTTTATCTAATCCTGAATATAATCGTTCAGGATTGATTGGTTTTTCAAAGAATCTAAAAGCTCGGAGATCCATAGCATCGTCCTGAAAGTTTTTATAAGAAGTAATAAAGAATATAATAATCTTACTATTGCGTTCTTTTAAAACTTTTGCTAAAGAGATGCCATCTATTTCATCCATTTGGATGTCAAGAAAAGCAAGTTGATATGTAGTGCTATTGTTAATCACCGTTAAAGGATTACAAATTATATCAGTAGAATAATCAACACCTCTTGATGTCATATATGTGTCAAGATGATGTTTTAGTGTATCAGCATATTTTCTTTCATCGTCACAGATTAATATTTTCATAATATCACCCAAAATATTATATCATATAATATAACTAACATCAATTATGAAAATCTGCATATCGACGTAATTTATTTGCAGTTTGATTTAAAAAGTAAAAAAGATACCCAGAATGTACTAGGTATCTTTAATTAGTTGATATGTTGGCTATTTCATTAATATAACACTCTAAAATTTTAATTAATAGGTCTTGTTTATCTGTAGGCAAAGTTTTAATAAGTGAAGATATTTTGTCGGTTTTTTCGGTAGTGTTTCCAATTAAATAGTAATCTGGTGTTTCTCCGAGGGTATTACATATATCAAAAATAAATGTTGTCGCGGGAATGTATTTACCACGCTCAATACTGGATAAATGATTTTTAGAATATCCAATTTGTTCGGCGAGTTCCTCTTGGGTAAGATCTTTTTCTTTCCTTTTGAGCATAATTCGAATTCCAATGAGTTTTTTATCAATATTCAAAACTATCACCACCTAAAATTATGATAGCATAACAGAGATATAAATTACACAAAGCGTAACAGATAAGGTCTGTATTACAATGAGTTTATATAAAATATTTGTATTATTCTGTGTAATTTTGCTTTTCTGTTTTTTGACACAAATAATCGGCAGTTTTAAATCGTCTATTGATTTGCTTAAAAAATAATGCTATGTTTTATGTGAAGGAGGTGAGATCTATGAAAAAAACTAAAGACTTTGCGCGAAAAGCTTTGAAAAAGGTTGTTGAAAAATCGCTTGTAGCTGATGTAAATAGAACATCTTGTTCGGTTATATATCAGCCTAAAGCTCCTGCAAAATTAGAAAATTTCAAAAAGACAAATGTATGATTTCCAATTTTTCGTCTTTGTTAACCCAAAAGCTATTTGAAAAAGGATTTATACAGGGCGAAGATTTTGAGCTTTATGAATATGCTTTTTTTATGATAAGTTCGTATAGCTTTTTTCTTGTAATAGCAATTGTTGTAGGGGTTTTGACTAATATTCCACTACCGTCTTTTGTTTTCTATGTATCCTTCTGTGTAGTTAGGAATTTTGCAGGCGGTGTTCATGCGGATTCTGAATTCAAATGTTTAATTTTTACAACAGTCTCAGTGATTTTGAGTATTATTGTTATCAAAACATTAATTGATTTAAATTGCCTTTTAGTACCTTTGTTAATGATGCTTTTTTCGATAATAATTCTAATACTTTTGAGTCCGGTTGATACACACAATAAAAAACTAAGCTCACATGAGAGAGACATATTTCGTAGAAAAACTATTATATTGGTAACGTTTATTGTAGGTGTATCTTTTATTATGTTTATAATAAAAATAATGAGCATCGCAATTGCTTTATCAGTTGCAATGTTATTAGCTGCGATATTAGTTGTGATTGGAAAAATAAAGTTAAAAACTGAAAACTGCAAGAAAAAGTCTGCATAACAACAGCTTTTTCTTGCAGTTTTCTACTATGACTTATTAATTTATAAATAATGATTAATCGGAATCTCTATTATGAAAAATGAATCTATTGGTTGGAAAAAATAATTGAAAGACTCAGTGAAAAGGAGAATTTGTATTTTATATATTAATGTAGGCCTAAATAGTCGCATTAGTGAGAGATAGTTCGTTGAAAAAGATGTATAGATTAAGAAATGTTCATGTATCTAAAGAAGAAGCTTTTAAATAAATTAAGATTCTTCTGAAATGCGAATAATAGTTAATTGAGTCAGTATTTATTAAATGATAAAACAACAAAGTCTGCATTACGACGCTTTTTCCTTGCAGTTCTGTTGCTTTAGTTGTTTCAGCTATATTTATTAAGTAAAATGATATTGGAAGACTTATATGATTTTTTGTTTCAGGACTAAGGAGGAGTTTGATATGTTTTATCAATGATTTTAAGAAAAGTTAATTAAAAGTTATGGAGGAAAAGCAATGAAGGTCAATAAAATAACGTCAATTTTTTTAACAATATGTATACTGTTCGGAACAATTCTGCTTTCCTTTTCTGCATCAGCGACGAAAACACTTGAGACTGTAGATGGCGAAAACAATATAGAAGAACTTGCTAATGCCAAATCTTTGGAGGATTTAGTGGCTGGTGAAGATTATGTTGAGAATGAAATTATTGTGTGTTGTAAAAAACAGGATGATTCAACTGAGATAATACCGGAAATATTTGATGACTACGATTTGTCAGTGGACTATTGTTTGTCTGATGTGTCAGATGATGTTTCGGATTCCAAAGATACAGCCACTTACTTAATGTCTATGGATAATATGTCAACTAACATTGCTAATCTTATTGAAGATTTAGAAAAAGATCCAGATATTGTTTATGCACAACCCAACTACATATATAATACTTGTGAAGAAACAAATGGTAATGTAAGTAGTGTAAATTCAGCTAAAATTAAAAATTATAACAATAGTCAGTTGTCGATGTTCCAAAGTTTAAGCACTGATAAAACCGATGAGTGGTGGTCATCAACTGGCGGAGAGGGAGTCAAAATCGCTGTTATTGATAGTGGAATAGATTTGGATCATCCTGCTCTTTCCGGCTGCTTATGGAATGAGAATGGTATTTATGGTTATAATACAACAGATCCGGATAATATCACTGCAATTACTATGTCTAACTGCGATGATTATGCAACTGATCATGGTACACATGTTGCCGGAATTATTGGCATGCAATCTGATGATACAAGCGAATATACTTGTAAAGGAATAGCCCCGGGAGCCCAAATAATTGATTTGCAAGCAACGAATAATACTGCTGGCACTTTTGAAACCGTCAGTTTAATTGCTGCGATAGAAAAAGCTGTAGAATTAGGTGCGGATGTTGTCAATATGTCTTTAGGAGGACAGTATTACGACTACGCATGGAACTTAGTATGTAATCGGGCGGCACGTTCTTTGGTTATTATTGCTGCTGCAGGAAATGATGGTTTTAATGAAGCAAGTCTTAAAAATTATCCAGCTGCTTTTTCGTCAGTTATCGGTGTAATGGCTTATGGTGGAAAAATAGACTATATTGATGACACGGATTCAGCAATAAATTATGTAGTGAATAATTACCCCTCTACAGGTTATCAGGAAATAGCATCGTTTTCAAATTATGATTTTAATATGAGATGCTATGACATAGTTGCTCCTGGTGTAAATATTTGCTCAGCTAATGCTGGAGAAATCGGTAATATAACTGGTTATTGCTTCGAGAGTGGAACTTCAATGGCATCACCTGTGGTTTCAGCAGCTGCTGCCTTATATTTGGGAAAAAATCCTTCTGCCACTCCGGCTCAGGTTAGAGCGGCTTTGAGAACGAGCGAAGGAAGAGAAATGATATCAGGCTTATATAAATCTATCCCCAATAAGCTTGACATAAATAAGTTGCTTGCTACAAGTCTTAATAGAGATGTCGATCGTGTATATATTAATAGCAATATCGAAGGATATAGCAAATTATGTGAATTGATAAAAATCAATTTGGGATATAAAGCAAAAGAAGACATAACAATAACAAACGATGACCTTACCTTGATATCAAATTTAAGAATTGAATCATATGAAGCAATCGGAAATAGCATAGATAAACTGGATGAATTAAGCAGGTTGATAAGCTTAACGATATCCGGATATGATTTTAACAATACAAGAATCAATACTTTATTTAATGAGAATCAATTTGAACATCTCGAGACATTGGAAATTTGTGATACAGCTGTATATAAGATAAATTTAAATGGTGAAATATCATCTGTGCTGACAGAATTGAGAGCCCATGACAATGTTAATTTGTCATATTTAACAAGCACAAACTATTTCAATGTAAATAGCTATTATCTTGAAGACAATAATATTTCTGATTTGAACTTTTTAAAAGGATTAAATATTAATACTTATGAAAATATTAGTAATTTTTTTGCGAGGTTGTATTTATCCGGGAATAAAATAAAAGATCTAACACCGTTAACAGAATTAAATT
>OIZT01000068.1_pt1 | contig 82509 bp, 110 predicted proteins | sample 1588611 | NCBI WGS metagenome assembly OIZT01 (sample SAMN03283278) | human gut metagenome | biome: human-associated habitat; material: feces | host: Homo sapiens | place: Peru | collected 2012
ACGGTTTGCACCGTGTCATAAATAATAAATGAGGGCTATGTTTCTGTATTCATTCTTTTAAGCATTTCCAATATACATTTAACTCAGGATTGTCATAAACATTACCAACAACTTCAACTGTACATTCATATTCATTCCAAACACTCTGGGCAAGTCCAATAGCACAAACAACTGTGTCATATTTAGAACCCTCTTTAGGTACATTTATACACAAAGTACAAAACTTATGATAAATTACAGTTAAATAATTATATCTTGAATTAGGACTACTGATTTTGAGGATATCTCCCTCAAACATTTCTTTATCATTTGCATCAATCATATCGGTACAGCTTCCTAAAGTATCCAAATCAATAAATTTAGGTATAATACATCCAGATTCTGTTCCAGTGAGTATGCAAGGATGTAATCCGCAACATTTAGGATACAAAGTGTAATAGCCATACACCCATTCACCTGTATTTTCCTCTTTAGCTCTACATAATTGAATCATTTACTTTCACCTCTACACTATCTTGTTTAAATGTTGAATTTATTCTTGGTTTTTATCAGTTAAATTCCAATAAAACCTCACTTTTAACTACTTTTGACATTATGTATTCTCCTTTACGCTCTGAATATTTTTAACCACGATTGTGGGCTTTGGAACTTTCTCCCTTTTAAGAATCATCGTCATTCTACGATGTTCAATAATCGTGTCTTTAATATTTATGTATAATATATTAGCAATGAATGGGATGAACAAAATCAATAATTCGCCACCGAACATTTCTGATCTCCGTTCATTTACTGCTCCTAACCGAGCAATTATAAACAACGGAATCGTAATGGAAATGGATATTGCACTTATCCAGAATCGCATTCTATGTAGCTCAGCTTTTAACTTCTTCATTGGACTCTTTCCTTTCATATTATTCTTTGACGGACTCAGTACATAATGGACAACCACTTTTTTGGGCGACACTTATCCGTCTTGTGTCTTTTAAAGGAGGTTACAAAATGAGTTTGTGCCGATTGCACTCACTTGTAAATGGTGGACTGTCAGGGAGTCGAACCCTGTACCCTCAAATTATGAGTTTGACGCTCTAACCAGTTGAGCTAACAGTCCATATGGTGACACAGAAGAGATTTGAACTCTCACTTTACAGATTTTAAGTCTGCTATCTCTGCCGTTGGACTACTGTGTCATATTCGGTATTGTGTAGATTGAAGGCTGACGGAACAACAGTCAAGGGACACCGCCGTTCAACGCCGAACTGAGCAAATATTCAGTATAAAGTCTTTCTACAATTTGAAGTAGATTTTTATTTAAACCGTTAAGGTTATAAAATCACTACACAATACCGTCTGGCTGAGCAGGTGGGAATCGAACCCACGATACTGGAGTCAAAGTCCAGTGCCTTAACCGCTTGGCAACTGCTCAATATATAGCCTTCAATTGAAGGCTTTTTTCAATTTTTGCCCATTTTGTTTTATTGGACGAAAAGAATTGTTCTTAAAATATTTTTCATTACAATTTAAAACCGTATCTATATGTAAATTACAATAATTTTTACACAACTGAACAATACTGTTGCCGAAATATACCAAACATATTGTGTCAATGTGTGATAATTTTAATAGTTCTATAGCAAGAGACAATTTACCTAAATCATTCACTCGTTCTTTATATCTTTTTTCATACCGTTTTATTACAAATGCTTTATAAGGTATAATATCAAAAATGATGAACTTGTTGTTAATAAGGATTCCATCGAAAACGGCTTCTTCTGCACACACTGTATTAAATATAGCGATGTGTGCAACTTTATTTAAATCTTCTATAATTGCTTTTGGACACCGTACTATATTACTTTTATAGAATAATTTGCCTCGTATATATCGGCATTTTTTTCCTTTTAAATATGGTGACATAATATAAAATGTTTTAGACATCTGTTACATCCTTTCTATTCCGTTAGTTTTGAACTGCAAACGAGACTAAAATTGCGTTATCAATCTCGGTATATATATCGTTATCAGTAATATGACCAACAAGTTTGATAATGTCTGATTTGTCCACAACTCGAACCTGTTCCATCAATATTGTACTATCTTTTTCTAAATTTCCTTCGCCTTTTTTTATATTTACATGTGTAGGGATATTTTTCTTCTTTTTACTTGTAATAGGGGCTACTAATATTGTCGTTCCATAACGATTACCTGTATTATTTTGAATAATCACTGCTGGTCGAACTCCACCCTGAACAGATCCTCTTTGCTGACCAAAATCAATTATTACAATATCCCCTTTGTAAAACCTTTTGCTGTACTGTTTTTGTTGTTCTAAATTGCATACTACTTTATACATTATCTCACCCCATTTCCTATTACAGCTCAATTATATCATAGGTGTGGGGAATGTCAAGCATTTTTTTCATTTTTCGCTATTTTTGTTTTTAAATGATAATACTACCCATAAAATGTCTCTTTATAAATAGTATAATCTTTCTTTTGCAAATTATTTGAATTATTCGTTGGTAAAAGATTATTGGATTCTCTTAAATATCTTTTATACCAATTTCCAGCCTTACCAATACTCATTAGTTTAAAACATCTACCATCAGTAGTAGTTCTTGTTGAAAATTGGTAAGCACAATTAACGAAAAACCTTTTATTTGTATCTTGGATTATTTTTTTATTAACATTTGGAGGATACATAGCTACTCCGCCACCTCTTACGGTGTATTCGGAAGTAAGATATGAGTTTTTTAATACTTGTACAAATTCTGGATAAATATAAAAATCATCTGTAGGATATAAAGAAAAATTCAAACTATCAAAAGAAAGTTGTAAAATCTGTTGGTTACTAAACCCACAATACACGAGTGTCGCTGCAGCGTAATACTTAATGTATGAACTGTTTATTTCGGGTTTACCGAACAAATCATTTAAACATAAAATTAAATCTGCAGGGTTTTTAGGGTAGTGATTATACATATTTAACTTTAAACAATTTACAGTAGCTTCAGGAACATCTTGTACAAGATTCCTACTTTGTTGTGATCTACCATGCTGTAATTCGTAATTAATATATTCCCTTAATACTCCAATATATCTGTAATAGTTGCTTGTACTAATCACGGGCAAAGACGATAAAATTATAGATAGTGATTCAAAATCAGCATCTGCTACATCTACATCCAATTCAGCTTCCGTTTCAGCTATTGCTTCCAATACTATGGTAGCCTTACTGTTTGATGTTGTAGACAAAAAATCATTTTTTCGTTTGGAATCATATAACACTTATTCGTTCCACCTTTCAAAATTATGATTCATAACATTTGTTACAATATCATTCTTACTTTTAGCAAATATTTGTTTTGAATAATCTAAATTATATCTTTCTTTTATCAGTAAAAGGTTGTTTGCAATCAATGACACAGTATCTTCGTAATTTTTATTAGACTCTCGTAAAGCTGTTATGATGTCTCGTAATTTTATTCCAAACAACTCTACAATATTGCATTTACAAAATTTATTAAGGTCTTCGACTACTTGGCTAACTGTATCTTCATCAGTAAAATATTGGTATTGCGACTTCAAAAAGTTAGACATAATCGATATAAATACTGGTACATCAAAATTTGTTCCAGCTCTCAACAAAGATGAAAGAGATTTAGCTGAGTCAAAAGGGAGAAATACTTTATCTCGTATATAGAGTATATTGTTTTTTAAAACAACATCAGTACCTTTTTTATAAGCTAAAATTATGGGTGTCAATTTCAAACATGACGATGCAGTAGCCTTTTGAAGATTCACTTTACCATATGGGAATGATGTGTAAACAATACCGTCATTTAATAATCTTTTAAACACTACCGAATTGATACGGGTTGAATAAAATGTTTGCAAATTATCCACCTCTTTACATACTATTACACTGGATTCGCATAACTTGATATCATTATCGACATCAAAAAAAACAGCTTTGCCACAAACCTCATTGATAACCTGAGCAATAATTACCAAGTCTTTATAAGGAATACTGGAAACAATCATAATATTGTCTAAATATAATGCAATGGTTTTCTTTATGCCACGATTAATCAACTCGGTTTCAACTTTTTTCTTAATAAACTTGTGTGTTGTCATAAATTCACAAATGCGTTCTGCTAAATTGTTCATCTAATTCCACTCCTTATAGCATATTTTACCATAAAAATGATTAAATTGCAACCATAATATGGTTATGTAATTAAAGAAGTGCAAATGTGTAAATAGTGAGGTTAATACAAACTCCTCTTATATCATCGTATTGTCCTATTTTGGTTTCAGTCAATACCATAGGGTTGTCTGAAATAGAATATCCAAACAAAATGTCTATTAACTCAAAAAAACTTTTTCTTTGATGCTCGATAACTTCATCAATTTTACCAACATTCAATTCTGTATCGTGAAGCAGATGTTTTAATAGTGTATTGTTTTTTATAGCCTTTGAATTGTATTCTTCTAAAACCTTTTGTATCGTATAGCCACGATTATCTATAACCATATAAAGTAGACCAAACTCCTCTCGAACATTCGTTCTATTGTAATTATATCATCAGACTCGAATTATGTCAACTGTAATTCTTTAATTAGACGAAGAGCAATTACGGATTTTAGTTTTCTTATTGGTATAGCAACAGTATGCACCCCATCACTATACATTGCGTGACTTCCTCGCTGTCTCACACACACATATCCATTGTCTTTCAATTTTCCAGTTAATTCTCTTTTTGTTACTTGCTTCAAAAATATACATCCTCCATTTCGTTAATAATGTCAATAAGACTTGATAGATTGTCCTCAAAATCGTCACACGCATCACAAGCGTTTTCGTATCTTTCAGATTCCTGCAAATTTTCAGGGTAAGAATCTAAACAATCTTGTTCTTCTGACATAATTGTTTCTAATTCTTCAATACATTTTTTAATACTGTCAATTTCTGTCTTAATCCGTTTTCTTCTCAAGGTGTTCATTGATAGCCTCCTCTATTGCCTGATCGATTTCTTTATCCATTTCGCTGGGTAATAAATCAACATCTGAATAATACTCCCCTGTCTTGTTATAATAATCTATACAAGGTTTGTACCTCTTGTTAAAATATCCCCAAATATACTCCTTGGTTGTTGGATCAAAAATTGAACCATCTGGATTTCTGACACTCATAGTAGAAAAATTGGTAGGACTGTACCCTGCTTTTATCATGAGTTCATTTAATAAACTGTGTTCATATTTTACTTGTGCAGCAACATTACGCTTAAAATACTCCTTATACTCATCGGGGATCGGGGTATTCAATATTCTTTTTTTGAGCCGTGCTTCGTATTCATAATTGTTGGGTAAACTGGTTTTACTCAATTTCTTATATTCTTCTTTATGGTGAGCATTTTTACCACCATCCAACAGGAGAGCTATAATCAATAATATAATACCTATTCCTATAAACATATTTTTACCTCTTTTATTGTAATTTTTTTCTTTATTATAATCAACCCACAAAACATGGAAATAACATTGACAAAATTTGCTAAATAGTATATCATCATATTAGGTCTTGAAAATGGGTAAGCTAACGCCGACCATCTTTCGATAGCCTACTTGGTATAGACATCACCAGATTTTCGCAGGTCGGAGTGATGTCTATTTTTTTATATAAAACCTTTGTTTTATACATCTTCTGGTACATAGTGTTCGTACCGCAGTCTATTTAACAATTCTTCAAGCGTAATTGATAGGGCGTATTCTTTATCTGTCATACCGCCTATAATAGATTTTTTAAGACTAAATCTGCTTACTATCTGTATGTCAGGCGAATCTGCAACAGAGCGAGACGAAATAATAACATAACATTTCAAATCTTTACCATAGAGCTGAATGTCATTTTCTACCCTTTCTATCATCTCGGTATGATTAACTTCGATTGGTTTATCGTTATTATCAAACCACGGCATTTAACACCCTCCTTATTACTGTCTGAGCATAAGCATCAGTTTTAGCTTTCTCGTCAACATATTCCACCTCGGAATTAGCAAGATTGATTTTGGCAATTACTTTACCCTCTTCGTTGGAACTTGTTGTTCTCCAAGCGTCAATATACATTATATTTTTATCATAATCAATGAAGTTGCTTCTGATTTCTTTATATTTACTTTTTATAAAACTACATTCCTCCTTATGACGAATCTGTTCTAAAACAAGAATTTTATTTATATTCTGCCTTTATTTCCTCAACCCTCTTCAAAATTTGTTGCCACACCTTTTCGCCGTAGATATTTTCCAACAAGGGGCGTGTGTGAAATAACGAAATTATCACATATACACCCCAAGCATTAGCATCAACTTCCTCAAATTGCATTGCATAGGATTTTAGATTATTTTCTTGTGATGGATTGTAGTTGTCTACGCTAAACTGTCCATTTTGTGCCTGCCACAAATGCCTCATTTCGTGTGATATTACCCACCATATTTCTACAGGGCTTTCCCATACGGTGTTAATATTTATAGCTATTACATTCTTGTCAGGATTAATGCCTGCTTTTGTGGTTGGCGTGGCAAATTTATCTGGTGGTTCATACTTAACCACAGGGGGCTTTAAATTAAGTAATCTGCAATTAAATACAATAACAGATTTAATAACTTCATGGAATGATTTGTTCATAATTTATCTTCTCACTAATTGCTAAGCTACTTCTGCGACATAAACATCCCAGATTTCCCACTCTGCGTTCGCATCATAATCCTCTTCACCATTCTCATCAAGAGGGATACTTTGAATGTACAACACATCATATTCATATGCATGAACTCCTCCCTGTACTAAACCCCAAATTGCTGTGCACCTATCTTTTGAAGTTTCAAACAACTTTCGAGCTTCCTCTAAAGTGTTAAATCTGCCGATAACATTATAAGTATCTCCCAAACAATTGCCTCCACAGTAGCACGCATGGTCAGCAAGCTGTTGTGCGGTGAGGTTATTTTTACGGTTAATGTATTCCCAATTTTCCATTCTTACTTCATATACTTTTTTCATTTTGTGATCCTCCTTTTAAAACTTACAATTTATTACCACCAAATCATAAAGCAAATCTATTCATCACTAATAGCACATGCTTCAATTCCTTTATTGAGCAATTCTTCTTCTAATTTTTTTGAGTTCACCCCAACTCTAATGGGTATAAATTGATATTCGTCATATATTTCATATTGAGGTATAAGCCTAAATTCTGCCTGAATGGAAAAAGAGCCAATATCGTCTGCCGCAGAGTTAAGTATAAGTTTATGCTCAGAACATAAAGCACCAAATTCGTCAAGCGTTATTATTCTACCTATTTGTATTGTTTGAGGATTTCGTGGCACACACTTTAATAATAAGTAATGAATTTTTCGATCAATTTGATAAACACCTTTACTCAATGTGTCAAAATAAGGTATTAAATGCTCTGTTGTGTTACCCCATCCTTTCGTATAATCATAATACCTACTTACAATAAAGCGATCTCCTTGAATTTCAATAATTCTAAGGTTATTGGCACAATCATAGTAAAGACTGTCAATTTTCAAATATCCATTTTTATCAAATTCAAGAATTGTATTATCAATAAACAAATCATACTTGTGTATAAATAAGGTTTCTTCGTCCTTGTGTCGCCTTAACGATAAACACAACATATCCATAGTCTTAGAATCAAGTGATGCCAAAAGTTTTAAATCTGTTTCAAGTGAATTGACATATTGCACCGTTATATGTAACATCTTTGCAAGACGCTCTTGTGTTAGTCCAGCTTTAATTCTCAATTCTTTTAAATTGTTTTTCATTAAAACTCTCCTTATCATTTACATTTAACAATCTATTTACTTCAAAAGAAAACACGATTCTTTGAGCTTATCTATTATTGTTCCTGCATTTGTTTCAACACAACAAAAGTAATAAGCCCCTATTATTGACCACGGTTGTTTATATGCCTCTTTTTCAATTTGCTCATCTGTGATATTAGCACATTCAGCACATTCGAGGCGTTCTTTTTTTATGGTTTTAATCTGCTCTTTATACTCGTTTGCGATTTTGTATCTAAGACTGCGGGCGTAAGCGATTTGCTTTTCTGATACGCCTTTGACCGTAGGTAAATCAAGTTCCTTTTCAAGTTTGTCTGCAAATTTTATAGTTTCGATTTTTCTACATTCTGGGCAAAGTCCTGTATTTTCACACCATGCGATTTTTCGTTCACGCTCCGATGTTTTACCAAAAAGAGTAATCTCGCCTTTATGCCCACACGAGTATATAATGTCATACTTAGCCATTATTCATGCAACCTTTCATTTCCAATCTTTTCTTTTTCGCTCTAAACCTTCTCAAGTTTCGAGCATTACGAGATAATTTATCTAATGCTAAATTGTATTCGCCTTTAGTGTACTCCGAATGTGCATTATATACCTTATCAGAGATCTCTAATTCTTTACAAATTTCTTTTTGAGAATAACCTTGTTTTTTTAAATCCACGATACTGGCAGCCAACTTGTCACCAATATCGACACCTTGACTAATCAATATTTTTCGCACTTTAGTATGTAAAATACCAAATTTTCTGGAAGTTGCGTTAATACTCCCACATTTATCATAATATTCAGGTATTGTCATATGAACTCCACACCATAAAACTTTTTACAAAATTCAGCAATCTCTTTAACAGAATACTTTCTGGGATACATATTTTCCCAACAAGGATTTTCCCAACGATAATCCTGAATGATGTCATGAATAGCGTCATCATGATAAACTTTGTATTCGTTGTGTGTAAAATCACAAAATTCATCTGTCCAAACCTCTCCGTCATCAGTGTCAATCATAAGGTTTCCATAACATTCGTCTGGTGCTTCAAATGTAATAAAATTATAGTTACTAATAGCTGCTTTTAATGTTTCGAGTTTTCCTTTAATCATAATATACCTCCTATATTTTTTACACTTCTCTCTAAAATCTCTCTCTAAAATCGAGGTTTTATTTGCTATCTTCAAACGGTTCTCGGTAGGAATAGTGATTCTCTGTGCAAAAGACACATCCCCACCAGCAATGCTGCTGCCCACAAGGTCGAACACCATAACCATCATAACCTTCATTAAGTTCACAATCATCACATTCATCTTCGCCTGTGATTGTACAATACCCTCCGTTTGGGCAAGGTCTATGTATATATGCATCTCCGTGCTTTCTTTCAGTAAAGACAATCTCGCAATTGTCTGTATCATAAGTTAAAGCAAAATCATCTGTAAAATCTGATTCCTTGTTACCCCAGATTTGCCATTCCTTCACTTCCTCAAATAGCGTCTGCCAATCGCCATTCTTGAAAGTTTTTCGGTCAATTCCATACATCTCCACTGTATATTCATGACCGCTCGCCTTATCAGTGACTGTAAAAATTACAATGCCATTTTTATAATCAATGCAGGCACTACCATTTGATAAATATTTTGGTCTTAATAACATATTGTATCCTCACTATTCTATCATAATATTAACAAGATTTCAAGTGAAACTCGCTAATATTTTATTGTTTTTCACAATGTTAAGCCAATTTATCGGTTGTTTTGCTCTTCTGTCTATGAGCAAACCCTTCCTCAATAACGGCAATAGCGTATTAAGATGGGTTTTGGCTTCGATATATGTTCCAAACGATCCGTAAGGTACATATGTGTCAGCGTCTTTATTATAACCTTCAACACTAAATATGCTCTCTATCTTGTCCACTTTACGCACTCCTTTTAAAATTTTAATTTCTCCTTCTTTATTCGTCTTGCCTTAATTTATGTGCTGTTTTGAAAACTTTAAGATTAGTCCTCAACAATTATTACTGCCTGTCAATAATGCAATCTTGATAGCCTAAGCCTGTTAATGCGAGTGCAAACTGTTCGGGAGCAATTAAAATGTCAATATCTTTTTTAAAGTCATCATCTGTAATAGATATAATAATTTGATTTATATTATTGATATTACGAGAAATAGTTATTTTTGCATTAGTTTTCATTTGTTCACTCCTCCTCACTGTTGTTGCTATTTATACAGGTATATTATAATCCTGTATAAGCTCTAACAATACACAATAACATACACTATTTTTATTATACAGGTCGGTATTGTGCATAGGTGTATAATCATCTGTTTTTAAGCAATCTAAAAACTGCTTAAATGTATCTCTATTAAAATTTCCATTTTAAATATGCAAATAATTAAGTTGAACCATTGCGTTTACAATCATTGTTAAATTACTACATTTTCTAAGATACCTGTCACTTTGATAATGCCTTTGTGTTCCATTTTTATACACAAAAAGATGTGTAATTTCAACTTTGTTGCCAGAAGAAAGAAAATATATTGATATATCTTCATTTAATTCATCTTGGAAAGAAATCTTCCATTCATCAACACCAAGAAAGTTGAGTTTATAATTGTAATAACCTATTTTCAAAAGAAATTCTGGAAAAGAAGGAGAATCATTTTTCTCTTTAGATATTTTTATATCTTTTTTCTTTAACACTTCTTTCATCTGTTCAAAGATAGCAACATTTTTAAAACGATAACTCATAACAAATTTTCCTTTCTTTCATACCCAGCTATTGTAATGATAACTGGGATTTTAATTTCATCATATCATTTTCCGTTATCACATCTTATTTTTCATAATCTTCTATTTTCTTTGCTTCACTATATGTTAAAGCCTTGATATTATCAATATTAAATTCCATTGTAACTTACTCCTTTTTAAAATATCGGTTTTAATAAATGTCTAAATCTTCCTTTATACGATTTACAACATCTTCAAAATCAGACACATTTTCCATCATAAAATCAATAGCATATTCTTCTGTACCATCTGAAATTGTTATTGTTATAAGTTTATCCTCTATCCAATCGCTTTCCCAATCTTCGTCTATAAAAGAATCCCAACTATTATATTCTGTTTCAAGTTCTGGAGAAGTTTTAATACAATTAACAACTTCTGTGATTAACATTTCCAAATGCTCTTCATAATTACAATCAGAGTCTTTCATTTTATCAATTATTTTCTTAACTTTTGCACCAGCCATTGTCCACAGATAATGAGCAGGTTTATTACAAGTTTCTTTTCCGTACCCTTTGTTAATCATATCTCCGTCATTATAATATCTGTTATAAATGCGTGCGGTAGCCCTTAATAGTTCCCCAGCAACAGTATATGCTTTTCCTTCTTGTGGCACATATTTAATATAAAGTACATCAAAGGTTATTTTATCTCTGTTTGACATATTTCATTCCTCCTTCTTTATGCACACTTCAGCCACTGAGAATAAATGTAATCATAATCTACTCCCATAATATCCGCTAGTTTGTGAAAACATCTTTCTCGCACAAGACTATCTCCACCATTGTTAATAAACATCTCTGCATAAATATCTTTATATGCATCCAATGCGTAAAACAAGTCGTTAAAAGTAAAATTTGGATTTATTTCCGTATAATAATCATCTGTCGGATATGCTGTGTGATACCATTCTCTAATATTAGAATCTGCGTTAAATTCAAGTAAATTTAAAGTGTTCATTTTTTATTACCTCCTTAGTCGCTATATGCATCAATCAAAAACAATAATTTATCTACAGAACAATTAAACAAGTCAGCAAAAGCTTCTAAAATAATATTTTCCGCTTTCTCGTCATCACGATGCCTATTCAATAAGTCGTTGCACACTCCAATAGCGTCATCTACATCAAGACTTATTTTCTCTTTAAATTCACCATAGTCCATTACTTTCTCTCCTTAATTTCTTAATATTCAAATCATTATTATATAATTAATGCCATCTAAATCCATCTGAACCTTACAGTCTTGTTTCTTAAACCAATTTGCAACTTCTGGTGAGATTGTTCTCCCTACACCTAATTGCACCAAATCGTGCCAAATATATGGTATAGTTTCATATTGTACTAAAGTTAATTTATTTTTTCTCATATCCACAGCATTATCAATTGATTTCCATTTTATAAAGATTGCTTCTGTTTTTTTATTGGCTCTATACTTTTTGCCGTCATACCATTTATATAACATTTTTACACCTCATTTATGAATATAACTATTAAACAATCTTAAAAGTAATTACTTACAAATACACTTTACGCAACTCCATATCTGATAATCCGATTGTTCCATCAAGAAGATTGTATAACATATTATATTGCTCATTCTCATTAGTAGCATTGTTTGAAACGAAATCAAGAATATTACTAATCAGTCGATAACTCTCACCAGTTATATTGAAGTTTTCTTCAATGTATAACAAAAACTCTGATTTATTCATTTATATTTCTCCTTAAAAGTGCCGTTTTAGTCTTTTCTGAATATATTGTTGTTTCTTTATGATACTTTTTGATCTCCCCATCTTATTACATAACCTTCTTCCGTTTTTTCTTTATACATGAGGTTCTGCAACATATTACTATCCACTCCAAAACGCTCATATAATTCATCGTCTGTCAAATCCTGATCCTTCATAAACAGATTTAATTTGTCTTTTACAAGAATCATTTTTAACAGATTACTTTCAATACTATTCTCATAAGTTACAAAATACACTTGCTTGAATTCCGTTGAAGTATAACGAATAAAGCGGAAATAATACTGACTCATGCTGGAGTTGTTCCAGTGCAATTCTGGAATAATACACTTATTCACAAAATCAATATTCATACTTGCAGATAAGCTCTGCTGTGTGCTTATCAGAATTCCGTTTGTTGTTTCTTTTAACTCTTTGACAATTTTCTTTCTCTGTTGCAATGTAGTTTCATTTCCAGTAATCACAAATACAGGTCTGCCCGGAAATGCTTTTCTGATTTCCTTTGCATATGCATTTACTACTGAAATATGACGCACACCAATAGCAACTCTTTCATCAGAAAATTCGTCTAAAAGTGATAATACAGTTTTGAATTTTTCCGGCATTATCGACTGATTGTACTCTCTCAACATCTGAGGCGCAGCGCAAATCTTCAAAAGTGCAAGCAACTGATTCAAAATTTTCAACATTGCATCTTTCCGACTGTTCCCAGTTTTCGCAAACAGATATTCCATTTTATAAAACTCATCCAATGCAACCTTATACAGACATTTCTCTTCTTCTCCCATTTTACAAGCAATCTGTATAATCTCATAAAGCTGTTTGCCAGTAATTTCTTCAAATGTGCGTGTGATAATCGTCTTATCAATCATCTGTTTCAAAATGTCTGCATTAAGAATATCTTGTGTGAACTGAGATACACCAAATACAGTGATTTTCTCTGGAATATGACTCGCTGCAAATAACTTACTACCCTTACGATATGCTGGATATGGCTGTAAATAATATTTATTTATCCGGTTTTCCAGTTCTCCATCTTTGTTGCGTTCCATAATATACTCACATTCAGACAGCATATTGATAGAATTGTTGTACAATAATTCAAACTGAGGATAAATTTCAGTGATATTATTCCTTGTGCTTGTACCCGTCATCAGTGTTTTATACCTCAACCGGCGAAAAGCATTTAATACGGCTTTTGTCCGTTTACTGTCCTGATTACTCATATTATCCGATTCGTCAAAAATCAAAACGGCTTTCTGGCAGATTGATTTTACATATCGTTTGATGAATTTATGATATTTACACATCATATTTAAAGTGATAATTACAAATTGACCTTCTTTGATATTTTGAATATCTGCAAGGCTTCCAATCATAACAAAATCAATACCGTACTGAGCCAACACATCCTGCCAATTGTTCTTGATTGAGATTGCCGTACTCACAATAAATACATTTTTCACATGATCGTGCTGCAAACGATATTTACCTATTGCAATTCCGGCGAATGTTTTACCGCTTCCCTGTTCCCACTGTATGAAGCTATATGGTTTCTGAATAAACAGATTCAGATCCGCTTTCTGAGCATCATTCAGCTTTATAGTTCTTTCATCATCCGTCAATGTGAACTCATCAAGCCACTTTGCTATTTTTTTGTTTGGTTGCATTTCAGAAAATGGCATATTCTGGATATCATACATCTTTCGCTTTTTATTCACAATCTTATCAATCCATTTTGACTGAAAATGCCCCATTGAAAAGCCTTTCAACACAACATCATTTATAGATGTAAAATCGCCATTATACTCAAATGTATAATTGTTTTTAATAATTCTACCAGTTCTATCAAGTCTTGGATTCTGTGAACATAACGCCATTTTTAAATGCTTAATAACATCTTTCGGCTTGATTTTAAGTTGTTCCCATTCGTCCCATTTGATATGATCCGGTTTTTTCTGTGTCTTATATTTATTGACATATTCACAACATTCTGCATACTGGCTGCATGTTTTCGGATTTCGTTTAATATCATACAGAAGTTTCTCAACCTTAAAATTCCACGCTTCATCGTCTTTACTATTTCTTACGGTTTCCAGAAAAATCTTGTTTTTAATCTGTTCTCTTTCTTCTGTAATAGGCTTTAAATACTGCTCCCATACTTCATCGGAAGTAACGCCGGAAAGCATCTCAGTACTATATGAAACTTCTTTCGTATATTCAGATTTTTTCTGAAAGAACACAATTTTAGTCTTGTAGTTCTCAACACCCAAATGCTTAAAAGTATTCTTGTCAAGTTCCACTTGACAAATGAAATTGAAATGTTCATTTATTCCGTCAATCATGCCACCATCAGAGAAATCATCGGCACAAAACGACATAGGCACGATGATAGCCATAATTCCGGCTGGTTTTAACAGTTCCGCAGCTTTCAGACAATAATAATATTCTGATAAATAGCTTGTATCATCTTTTCCCCATCTCAGATTATATGGTGGATTTCCCAAAACATAATCAAATGTAACTTTCGGTTCATAAAAACGAATATCTGTATTTTCCAGTTTTGCATCTGGATAAAGATATTTTGCTACTCTGTACGGCTTCCCATCCAATTCACAACCGTAGAAATTCGATTCAACCGGCGCACAACTGATAAATGAACCATGTCCGCAAGTAAGATCTGCTACTAAATCAGTATTTGAAATATGCAAACAATTATAAATCCATTCAACCAGCTTATAAGGTGTAAAGAACTGCCCTTGCTCAATGTCGGCTTTCGCTCTCTGGTAATCATAGTAACTATCATAGTTAGCAAACTCTAAACCATGAAGCCCACCTAATCCAGTATATGCATTGAAAATATCATCTTTTGAAATACCTGTTTCCGCTTCTGGTAGATCATTATTCACAATATATTCAATTTTTGTATTGATATCTCCCCTCATTTCTTGTGGGATTACTTCATTTGTACATTTATACTTCATGACTTGTATATCTCCATTCGATTACATTTATTATCGTGCATATTATCCCTCCTAAACAAGTGTATAACCACACCATTCTCTTACGAATTTACGGCAAAATTCTGCATCTGTAAAAGTAACATCAACTCTTCCGTTCTTAAAAAACTTGATATGCTTAACGCCGACCTCTGGTGCTGAAAATCCATTCTGAAAATCTTCATCTTCAAGTCTTAAAGAATAAGAATCATACAAATGACTTAATGAATGAACACGCAACCTTTCTCCATATGTATTAAACGCCAACGCATCAATAAAAGTCCGCAACCATTCCATACTATGAAAAGTATAATAATCATAATATGTTTCTTTGCTGCAATAACCACCCGTATACGTGAATTTATTCCCTTTTACCTTGATTTTCCATGTATCGTGATAGCCGTTATAGCATTTTTCTTTTAGCTTATCTTTAATTTCTTTGATAGCTTTTTCTTCAAAACTCATACCGCCTAATTGGTCAAAAATCTTATCAAGCACTACATGGTAGTCAATGAAGTCAACAACAAGCTCTTTGATGGGTTCTGAGTCAGTGTATCTGTAATATTCTCTATCCAGATCATATCTATCAAAATTATTTTCAAGTTGCACATTATACTTCTTTGAAAAGTAACTGAAAATACCACTTATATAACTATTTTGAACATCAGAAAGCGATTTTGGGACACCAAAATTCCCGACTAAAAAAGAATACTTGTAATTTTTGCGGTCTTCTTCTGAATATGATTCATTTTCTGTCTTATAGATATCATAAACAGACTTGTAAACTGCAATCGCTCGTTTATATAATTCCTCTCTGTGAATCAACCATGCTTGATCTTCATGGTTGATTCTATCAGATTTCTTAATTTGAAAGTTTCCGAATTTATCTGTAATTCCCATTTTGTAACTCTCCATTTATTTATTCTCCTTTATGTTCTTAATATTTTTAACCTGCACGATGTATCTTTTTTCTTTAAAATACAGGCTTGTATGTATTGATAATTGGCTTAATTTCGTGTTCTGCGAAATAATTCAAAACAACATCATATTGTTTTCTGTCGCAGGACGAATATTTTGATCTTTTTATAAAGATAGAACCATCTGTTCTGGCATCTTCTTCCCAGAATAAACTTTCGGGAATGTCCAACCATCCGTTGTAGATGATTACATTATTGTACAAGTATGTATAATAATCTTTGCTTTTATCTTTTGGTCTGAATGTCATTTCTACAGCATCTGTATATTGAGCATATTTGCTATTTTCGTAGCTTTTAAATACTGCTTTTGTTTCATTAATGCCGCCAAATGCACCCATTCTAACAATTGTAATCCTCTGACCACCTGTCAGATTAGCATCTGCAAATTGCTGTTGCATTCCGTCTGGCTCTGTTAATACTTTATACATAACATTTTTAAGGTTTCCACCTTCAATCGCTCTGACAACGCCAACTGAAAATTTAAAATTATTATCAATAATCCATTTTGTAATTGTTTTTTTATAGTCTGCAAAATGTTCAGTCTGCCACATACCTTCCCATTTATTTTTTGCGATAATCTCCGCACTGGCATCTTCAAGCTCATCAGCAAGTTTTTTATATTCATAATATTCTTCGTTTGATATGCCTGTATCACCTCTGTAGTCATCAACAATCTTTGTTGAGTCATCAATCAAATATACATATCTTGCGTAACCATAGCCCTGCGCATCAATAACCATTTTAAGCTTATTGTCACAATACACCGCAACACAACCTACAGAATAGAATTCTACGCTTTCTTTTTCTTCTATGGTCATCTGGCGATAATCTTCCCAACCGTTAATGCGGTTATCGTCTGTATTTGTTCCACCTGTGCCGGCAATGAATGTAAAATCTGACAGAAGCATTTTACTGAACAATTCATAGTCATCAGAATTGAGATGTACTTCTTTTGATACTTTACAAATGTGCCTTGTATATTCCTTTTCGTTATAATCTGCTATACTATTTAATTTGCTTGTGCCTGTATTAACACAATTCAAAACAGTATAATCAACCGTTTTAATCTCTGCGTTCTTTTCAATTCTGTGGATTTTTCCTCTGCGTTCTGCTTCTGCTTTTTCATACTCCGCCTGCCTGATTTTATTTTCTTCAACAGCTTTTTTAATTCGTTCTTCTTCCTGCTTCTTCTGTTCGGCATCAAACTCTGATTTTTTTGCAAGAAAATCTGTTTCAAGCTCTGTTTCGTTCGGCTTACATTCACGCTGATTATAGTTGTAATTTACAATGTCATTTTTATAAACGCCGTAAAAATTGACATCAAAATAATCTGTCATGCTGTCGCTATTGTCATAATTCCAGCTCTGTGCATATGTATAGGCATAATTAACAATAGCCTTCAAAGCCTCTGAATCCCGTGAAAATGGGCTTTCAAGCAATTTAACACAAATACTGTTGCAATCACTCGTAACCGACCATTTGCACATTGAAAACCTGTTCCGTAAATGCTTGCGAATATTGCAAGCAATTTCTTTTGTGTTGGTTAAGTGGGTTTTACCGTAATTATCTTCAATTTCTTCTGTGCGTGTTAAAGACCATAAGTCAATGTTAGATTCTGTTTTTGGCTTATACTCAAAACTGCCTTCCGATTCTGAAATTTGATTAGCAAGAGCAACCGTTTCATCGTTTTGCTTTGCGTACCACATCCGTTGTTTTCCACTCCAACGAAATCCCGCTTCTTTAATCGCAGTAATAATATCTATATTCGGCTTTGTATCAAAGCGCAATTCAATACCGTTCTTCTCTGTATTTAATGTAATGCATACATTGTTTATATATTCTATTTTCATTTTAATTTCTCCTCTTGCCCGTTAAACCGATAGCTCAGCTTTAAATTAATGAAAAAGTGTATGATATTCTATAAGCGATGGTTTTATAACATCAATTATTTCATCTAATTCATTTTTAGATAAAATATTCATAAATTTTTTTGCAGAATCATTAAGATAACTAGATATCTTAATTTCATAATCTGATAATTCAACTGTATCAGATGCGGTTTCCCAGTTGTTAAATAGGATATCGTACAGTGCTATTGTATTTAGTTCATCTCTTGTATAATTTTTGGTGTCGATTAACTGCTTCTCGACTAATCCGCTATTCGGATTTTTAAAAGTAGCGTATATTTTCATAACTGATTCCACCTTTTAAAATTCTTCTTTTAAAATCTCTTTAAAGTTATAAAACTAATATGGGGTTTTTATAATTTTCAAAATCTTTAAACATTTCTGAGTCTGTTATTTCCCATATTTTATAGGTAATGTGCGATACATTGTGATAGATTTCGTGCTTTCCGATATGATATTCACGCAAAATTTTAACTACACTTGATAATCTTTTGTAGTTAAAAAATCCTTGACCTGAGCCAGTCCCTAAAATTTCTGAGCCGTTAGGTCTAAAACAACCTACATAATACATAAATTTTTAACCTCCGTTTCTATCACCAACCCATTTAATCAAACCCTGCAATGTGTTTTGCTGTGTCTTAATACGATTTTCTAAACTCTGTACAACTTTTCTAACATCATCCACATTTTCGGAATAGAAGTACCCATTACGGTTTGAACAAATCGGTTCGCCCTTTGCTCGCAATCTTTGAATTTCTTTTCTTATCGTTGATGACTCCGTGTTAAATGTTTTAGCCAAATTATGACCACTAATAGGAGTTGAGCGTTTTTGAAGATATTTTAATAAATCCATCTCAAAACTCCTTTGTGAATTTTCCACCACAACGCTTACATATATACTTGGAGTAATGCTGTGTAAATTTACTATCTCTTGTTCGAGTAACAACCGTACCGCAATTATTGCAAATGAATTTGTGTTTTATTGGCATAATTTCACTCAAACCTAAACTCTGTTGTGAATTTAAACGAGATACATTCAAGTTATATTTGGTGTTAATTATGTCAGCATATCGTTTCCACTGTTTTCCGTGATTAAAACAATTCTCACAAGTATGTAATATTTCGTGAATCAAGGTTTGGATTAAGGATACTTCCGGAACATCATCACGAAGCAACATTGCGTTAATTTGAATAATGAAGTAGTCTGTTTTATACCACCAATCTGCTGATCGTCTTTTACATTCTCCCCAACAGGTTTTTAATCTGTTATTAGCCTCAAAACCATCTATATATCCATATTCAATGTTTGCATCTTCAACCATCTTTAAAGCTTTGTTTGCAAATGACCGTAAATCACGCATTTTGATTAACCTCCAATCGTTACCAAAAATTTACAAAACAAGAAAAAGCAGTAGTGAGCTACTGTGAATACTACTGCTGCCCCTGTTAATGTTATAAAAAATTCTAACCGTTGTACTTTGCGTTTCTGCTTGGCACGCATCGCCTTGTGTCGTGTCATCTATTATCACCTCTAAAAAATCTGATTTTCGTCAAACTTACAAGCAATCCCATTTTTGTCATAAGCTCTGACATTTGGCATATGTGTGAGACTGTCTGTTTCATAATCGTACCCATATTTAGTTAAACAATTGGCTTCGATTTCTGTCACAAACTTACCGCTTTCACGACAAAGTGCTAAAGCCTCTGTTGCCAAAGAGTCGAACGGATGCATGAGCACTAACTCTCCCATCCAATCGATTCTATCGTCAACATTTACCTGACGATATTCTTTATTCCGCAAAATTATTGCTTTGGCATCTTCTTCCCAGTTTGGATGCTTGCGCAAAAGGTTAAACAGTTTAGATTTGTTGCTAAGCCACACATCAACATTTGCACCTATACCTTCTTCTATTATTATTCCTCCAAATTCTTCAAAATTAAAAGGCGGCAATAGTTTTCTAATGCCCCCTCTGAATGTGCTATTTTTTCCTTCAACTGTTTGCGTATGTTCGGAGTAACTGTTACTCCAAAGTCACGCAATAAACGGATTTTTTCATCCGTCAGCGTTTGTATGGATCGAACATAATTTCGCACTTCATTTTCACCTTCTTTCAGCGAGGCATATTGTATACCTCTGTACTGCCGTTGTAAGTGACGGCAATTTGGTTGTCGCTATAATAATCAATTTCAAGCGACTGCATGATGCTCATTCTCTGAATGAGTAGAGCAATTACAATCCCTACGATAAAACAGAGTATTGCAAGTGCGATTTTGCGTGTTTTTGTCATAATGTCACCTCTTATGTAATTAGGGTTTTTCGCCCGTTTTTTGCTTTTTGGCAATGGGCTAGGGCTGATAGGCTCAACCCTTCAGAAGCCTTTATTACTCTTTTTTGAATGCCTTGCTTTTACTTACAAGGCTATATGTTCCGTCACTTGCACGCACCTTTACGGCGTCGCAAATGAGCTGTTCGAGTTTGGAGTCAGTGATACATTTTACTGTACCGTCTTTTGCTTTTGTAAAGCCTGACATAATGTAATTTACATCGGCTTTATACATTTTAATGCTCATAGTTGGAAACATCCACTTTACAAGCGTATTCAATGCAATTTCAAGTTTATTGTTGCTGACCAAAGTCAGCTTGAAATCAGCAAACGCTGACTTTTCGATATCTTCTTTTGCGGCGATTTTGCCGTTAAATTTTGCGTCAATATCGGCGTTGATTTTACGCACGCACATGGCGTTGTACAACTCCAAGGCGTAAGCATAATGCGCATCGGTCAATGGTTTATTGAATTTTTTTCTGTACGCCTTGCAGAGATTTGAAAAACCGATTACAGATGTAGATAACTGTAATTCATATTTACCGTCAATGTTTGCAAGTGTTCTTGTAAAACAATAACATCTCCGTGACGACATCACGAATGTTTCAGCCGCCTTCTCGCCTACGCTGATTGCGTTTTCGATAGCTGTAGCTTTAAAAGCAGCGTTAGCTTCTTTAATGTCTTGCTCAATTACGGCGATTGCATTCGCTACGGTTGTAGTGTCGGCGTTAAGTGCGTTGAGTTCGTCGATCTTTTTGCATAACTCAGGTGTTGAGGCTTTAAGTGCCCCTAAGATTTTTGTGATTTTTTCTGTTTTCATAATAATAACCTCCGTTATTTTTATTAGCTTTTGTGCCGTTTAGATTATTCACACCGCTCCAACAAGAAGCGTGCGGCTTCATTTTTGCCCATAATCCGGACGCGAGGCGTCCAGCTTATGGAATATTCTTGCGCAAGGTACAACTCAATGCCCTGCACACCTTTTATATCAACATGCGGAAGATTGTTATTATCTTCCCACTTATTACATACCCTTTCGGTGTGCTTCATTAAGCCTTTATAAAGGCTTAAAATCTCCCTGCCGCTACCTATATACACCGTTTCAGTGTACATTGTTTCAGATGGACTCATTTCGTTAACATTAAACCTTTTCATAATTATTTTCCTCCTTATCAATCTCAATATTTCGGATAAATATTAGGATTGAAATAATAGCATAAACAACTGTTAAACTATTCATACAATAGTTGATAAGCAGATTGTCAATTGTTATTGATAAAACAATTCCTATAATTGTTGTTATTGTCGCCATAATTGCGAGTATAGCAAGTTTTTTAATTACTTTTTTCATTTTTTGTACCTCCGCTATTTTTTTATTTTTCGCTTGTTTTGTTTTGAGTTTAAAAACTCAATCGGACGCACTATATGCGATGATATGGTACGCCCTATCAATTTTTAAACTGCACGCTAACATTTAACAGTAGTTCTTCGCGGACTGCAAGCGGGACAAGTCGACCGCCCTCCCTATAGCCGACCTCCCCGGCTTGCTTATGCTTTAAGTGTTAGGGTACACTTCTCCCATCAACCCATGAGAGTATGTTTTATGCAAAAAAAATCTATGAAATTCCGTTTTTTGGTGTAAACACCGGCGGAGTGGTAAAGCTGTAAACAGCATATACTTATAGCATAGATTTTATCGATTTGTCAAGGTGCAGTCCGAGCCTCCCTTTGTTTTGCGTTTATCGCCTGTTTTGTTTTTGCCGTTAATTTAAAGCCCCGTAGTCTTGCTGACTACGGTTTTAATTATAGCATCTACTTTTTTTGAAAATCAAGTCCGGAAAGATAGCAGGCGTTCCCGTGGGTTCGTTCCTTTTTTGATTTTCTGTACCATTATTATAACACAAGATTTCAGGTTATAATTCCGTAAAAGAAATAAACGAAATTTTTTTGAAATTTTTTTATAATTCCTTAAAAGAATATTATTATAATTCTTTAAAAGAAAATAGTCAATTTCCTGTTTTGATCAAAAAAGCAATTCAGGAGCCGCCCGACAGGGGGGTATTTTACATTAGTACATATGTTCGACATTCCACCCAGAAGACTTGTAGTTCCTCCTACACTTCTTACCCCTCAATAATTACGATCCTGTCATTTTTCTGTAACCTTTTCATCAGATTTCAGGTAAAATATTATTCTAAAAAATACCTATTTTACCTATTGCAATTCCCCCCGAAGTGTGATACAATATAATCAAAGGGAGGAACGAAAAATGCAAAAAGTTACGATAAATCCTATGATTATAGCACTTTTACAGTCAAAATCTGAAAAAAATGACACAAATCTTGAAAAAACTGAAACTGGTTCATTTCGACCGAAGAGCAACAAAGCAAAGGTTCGTCATGACTCCAAAAGAGGAAAATCTGGAGCAGCAAATGCGATCAAAGATGACGCTGACATTAAAAAAGCGGAAGATTTTTTTCTCAACCAACCACAGAGATATTGGAACAGTAAACTCAATGTTCGCAACTATTTACTGTTCATTATTGGTTTGAATTGTGGTCGTAGAATTAGTGATATTATCAAATTCAAATTTGGCGATTTTTTGAATAAATACCACCAATTTAAGGATTATGTTGAAATAAAAGAACAAAAAACAGGTAAAATAGCCAAATTTTACATTAATCAAGCAATTCGTAATGCTATGGGTTTATACCTTGATTCTATAGGTGAATATGACTTAAATGATTATATATTTCCGAGCCGTAGTAAACAGTACAATGGTATCGAATGTTCTGGTTATATAAGTATTCGTAGGGCAAACGAAATTTACAATCAAATGGGCGAGGAAATCGGTCTTGCACAAAAAGGTTACAGAATCAGTACACATACCGCAAGAAAGACCGCAGCATACAAAATGATTGAACAAAATCCTAATGATATTCGTACTCTAATTTCAGTACAAAAATTCTTAAATCATTCGTCATTTGCACAAACTTTAGCATATGCAGACATACAGCAAGAAGAAATTGACTCTATAGTAAAAAACCTCAACCTTTGATTTCTATGGTAAAAATTAATATATGTGAGGCATTGCAAATGACTCACAACGAACACCGAGTACGGCAGTATGAGGTTTCGTTTCTACCATATAGATAGATTCATTTATATCTAACCTTACAGGTATACATACTCAGTATTTATATCTTAAGGTATAATTAAATTATATATATAATTATTACAGGTATAAATACTCAAATTTATATCTATTAGATATTAATATCTTATGTATTTATACCTATTTTTGTTATGTATATTTATATATATAAGTATGAATATTCTATTACATAACAAAAATATATAATATAATTAAATAAATATTTTTTAATATATATATATAATACGCAAAAATTTTGAAAATCCCTTTATTTTTTGAAAAATTTTTTGGAGAAATTTTTATGGCTAAAATTTATGACTCTGTTTTGTTAAGAAACAGTATCTTATACAAAAGAAGTTTATCAGAAAATGCTATTATGACATACATTGCGTTAATGATACTTCGTAGTTCTCGTACCGAAGGCTTTCTGGTAATAACTTCCCGCATATTATATCACGCTTTATTTCAGGATGACCAAATAGACAAAAAACAATCGAAGAAGCTTATCGATGGTCTGAATGAGTTGTCAGAAAAAACTGTAGTTCGGTGTCAACAATCTCAATACGGTAAGCACTATCTTGTTGATATCAACTCGTTGAATCTGCCTCACAATGAGAAGCGATACACTAAAAACAGTAGTTTTACCACTTTGGATTTGCGTCATTTACGCCGTATTGCTACAATTCCCAACATTACAACTTTTAAGTTAATTCGCTATTACATATTCATAATGAGTGTAATGAATCCGTTTTTGATTGAAAATAAGAAACGAATAAAAATCGGCAGTATGTGTTTAGAATCTATAGCACAGTGTAATGGAATTAGTCCCAAGACTGCTCGTGAGTATAATCATATCCTTACGCAAGACTTAAGGTTACTGTACATAGCTAAAAAGAGAACTAAGCAAAACGATGAACTCTCCCCTATGTTTTATTCTCTATACAAAGACAGATTCCTGTTGGATTATGTGTTAGAAAAATACTATCGAGAGTTAGTCCCCCTCAAGGTGCATATAATTAACGAAAATCGAGCCTATGCGATGAAATACTACTTGCTGTCACAAGGTTATGAATTTGATTTAGAAAGCGTAGATGACATTTACAGGTACTATTACGCACGCAATCAATTAATACACGAACAATTACTGGATACCTCCTTAAAACAGAGAGAACGGTTGGCACTCAAGAAACAACTGCGAGATTTGAAATTGTTTATTCCCTACGGTTACGCAGTGTAAGCATCGGTTGGGTTGGGTGGGATGATGCTGACAATAGGAGGGAAACAGTGGACGAAGAAAAATATATTGTCATTGGTCAAGACGAATTCATCGAAGAATGGAATGAGTATCTCGGATACCATAACTCAGATGAATGGTTTTTAGATCCAATGTAACAGAAAGGAGAGTTTGTTATTTCAAACGAAAACGCTGTCTACATTCTAACTGTAGAAGCAAAGGATTTATACAACGCTATGCTTATAGATCCTGAAAACGGTTATTCCATTCGTAATCGTGATAACAACATTACTGTAAACAAGTTTGTTAACACCTTAGACTATTCTCTCGATAGTATGAAGGTAGCAGAGACTTACGAAAAAGTTTACAGAAAGAAAGATTTCCAATTAGTGGTAGGTAATAAACATTGCACACAGAATGTGGTAAATGTAAAATACAACTACTCTTATAAGGAATTCAACAAGGTGCAAAAAAACACCTATGTAAAAGCTGGGCATACATATTACGATTGTGATATTAACGATTGTCTCGGCTTTCAGGATGAAGAACTGATTGTAGTACAAACAGAAAAACCTGTTTATTCCCCATGCTATAATCTCAATTCAGACTATTTTTACTACGACGAAACCGACAAAATGTATCACGCCAAGAATATCCCCACCATCATGGACACCTCTCAATTGAGAGAATATTCCTACCTTAATGGTTTCAAGTGTGACGGTAAGGATTTTGTCAGGTATAAAAGAAGCGGCGGTAGTAGCCGAGTTGGCAAATGCCTCTTTGTAAACAAACCTTTGTCAAAAAGGATGCAAAAATGGGATAAGTGTGGGCTTTCAGTTAAGGAAGGCGACTCAATAGACCTTGCAGCTTATGAAGCATATATCGCCCTGCCGATGAGCAGCATCATAGATACAGTGGAAATACTCCCCGAAAACATACTTATCATTGATGACTATAACAGCAAATTTAAAGACGAGGTATTAGCTGTAGAGGTTTCAGATAATAAACTTGTTTCTCAACCCAAAACCATCGACATCGAAAACAATGTTTGGGATGGTCAATCTTTAGGTGATGTAAGTTTATTTGGTAAATACAAAAACAAAGGTATGCTGTTACTTCGTAATCAATTTTTTAAAACTTGTATGTTCAATACGAATTTACAACAATGGTTTGCTGACAACAATATCACTGATGTTTCTCAATTGAATGGTTTCACATTGGCTCAATCTATAAAGGACATTAAGCTTGTCACTACTCCAAGCAGTATAAAATATTTGAAGTTTGGAACTCTCGAACAGTGGTTAAAAAATGTAGATTGTACTTTTGGCGTTGTAAAATACGAAAAACCTACGCATTTTTTTGATGGTCGTATGGTTCAGACTCATTATCAATTGTTAAATACCTTGCAACTCAGTTATGGCGAAGTTGAAGAATTGCTCTCACAGTCTTTAGATTATATTGACACCATAAGAAACGATGTTGATGTTTTACGATACCATATAAAATACCCCTTTTCAGGTATGGATGATGCTCCCCTTTTGTCCAAAAATGAAATTGTATTTAAAATGCTTGGTATCAATAATGATTTCAGTAAAACGAAGTTATATTACGATTTCCGTGCTGATTTGATTAAAAGTCTTGTAGAACAACTAAGAGATGGAAGAATACTGGTACACGGCAATTACTCTACTTTGTTCGGCAATGGCATAGAAATGTTGAAACACACAATTTACCAATTTGACGGTACAACTGAACTTCAAGGAAACGAAATACATTCCACGAAGTTTACATACGGTCAAACCATATTGGGAAGTCGTTCCCCGCACATAACTATGGGTAATATCGCATTATTAAGCAACAAACGCAGTGATATGTATGACAGATATTTTAATCTTACAAACGAAATCGTGTGCGTAAACAGTTGTGGTTCAAATATTTTACAAAGATTGAATGGTTCAGACTTTGACTCAGACACTTTGTTGTTGACTGACAACCAAATTCTGCTTGATGCAGCCCAAAAAAATTACAACCGCTTTTTAGTTCCTACAAATTTAGTACAAGCAACAAAAACAAAACGCTACTATACCGTAGCACATCAGGTTGACCTCGATATCAAAACAAGTGAAAATCTGATTGGAGAGATTGTAAACTTATCGCAATTGCTCAATTCGGTTTTTTGGGACAAATACAATAGAGGCGAAACTCTCGATGAACTAATGGATTTGTATTACGATATTTGTAAGCTTGCTGTATTGAGCGGTATAGAGATCGATAAAGCGAAAAAAGAATTCCCTATTGATTCAGCATACGAAATTAAAGCACTCAAAACAAAGTATCAAATCACTAAAACTAATTCAAAAGGCATAAAACAGTCCGTAAAGCCATTCTTTTTCAAAAGAATCACTTTAAATAATGGATACAAGTTGAATCACAAGACACATTATCAATATTTTGACACAACAATGGATTATTTGCAGAGAATTATTAATCTGTACCGTAAGAGGTGTCAGAAAAGAAAGAAGAATGTCAACAATACCTTTCTCCCCTTTGTTGATATTTTAAAATCCCCAAACATTAGCAAAAGGTCGATAGATAAGCATAAGGCTTATTATTACGAACAAAGAGATCGGATTATAAATCTTGTTCGTGAAACTCGTAGTAATGTACAGAAATTGTATATCGACTATAACTTAAAATCAAAAGACGAAAAGTTAATTATACGCAAGCAGGTGGCAGAAGAAAAACAAAACTGTATTGATTACATTAACAATCTGGTATCCAGCGAAGTCACTATGTACTTGCTACTCCAAAGTATTTCAGAAAATCCAAACCAACCCATTTCAAGGTTTGTGTTTGAAATTCTATTTGGTTCTCCCAACAAAACATTTTTCACAATGATAAAAAATAGTCAAGAAAATTTGTATAAGTTAAAAGAAGATAAATTCGGTAATATCAAGTTATATGATTACCTTTACTTAAAAGATAAATGTCAATAAAGACATAGGAATTGTCTCACTAAAAGTGGGGCAATTCTTTTTTATGCAAAAACTTACAATTTTTAGGGGTTTCATTGTGACACTTGGAACGGAAAATGGCTTAAACAAGCCATTTTTTTCTTAATTTTGTCTGTGGTATATGGAGAGGAATAGAAAAATACTCTCACAAATAAGAAAAAGGATGATTTTAAGATTGATCAAAATTACAAAAACAGAAGCTGAAGCTTTGCGAAAAAGATATCCCGACACATTTATTGTCGTGGTAGGTAAGTTCGCACCTGCTCGAAAAAAGAGTAGATATGTAGAAGAGACTCGCAAAGTCAAGAATTTCATCAACGGTATGAGAAAAGTTTCAAGTAAGGAGGCTTTTGTTTATGGCAAGTAAAATTAGTAGACAGTATACTGCATCAATACAGGGCGTTGTAAATATTCAGAATAATGCAATTAAAATTCAGGTTGAAGGAAAACCTGAACCTATTGATTTCAAGAAATTTATAGAAGATTTCAATGATATATCTGTTAAAATTTCTATTGTTTGCCACAAAGACTATTAAGGGGTACGCCAATGGATATTTTAAGACAGCCAACTGATACTTATGTGACATATCTTAAGCGTATTGTGAACTATGTTACAGCAGGTATTATTGATTACAGTACAATGGGAAATTGTCTGTTAGGAGAACAAAACAATTACAGTTCTGAAAATTTAAGAAAAGCTTATTATGTCTTAAAAGTGATTATTGACAAATTAGATAATGATGTATCCGTAACAGAATCTGCAATACTCACAGAAATTGAAAAGCAAAAAGAAGAATTGTTTAAAGAAATTGTAAAGAATCAAGATAAGCAGCGTGAAATTCGTAATGATTTGCGTAAAATGGCTCGCTATGAAAACTTAGAACAAGTGTTATCCGATAAATTAAAGTCCGTTCAGCCCAAGTGCATTGTTCGCAATATCGACTATAATCCAAATGAAGATACAGAAGCCTCTCTGCTTATTTCAGATATTCATTATGGTATTGTATTTAAAAATGCAGTCAATGAATACAACTGTCAAGTAGCGGAATCAAGATTAAACATGCTATTAGATAAGACTATACGGTATTGCAAAAAGAACAAAGTGTGTAAATTGAATGTTGAAATTCTTGGCGATTTGGTATCAGGTATAATCCATGTAGGTAATAGAGTGGCACAAGAAGAAGACATTATATCGCAGATAATTGCAGTATCGTCTTTACTTACATCGTTTATCAACACATTGAGTGTACACATTCCAAATGTTAATGTATATTGTGTTTTTGGTAATCATGCTCGTGTAATACCCTCAAAACAAGATTCCCTAAATTGTGAGAATTTTGAAAGATTGATATATAAATATATTTCGATGGGTGTATCTAAATGTGTGTCGGTACATACAGCTAATGAAGCAGATTTTCTCACATATAACGCTTGTGGTAAAAGGATATTGCTAACACACGGAGATAAGGATACTATCTCTAATTCTGTAGAACATTACACAAATATTCTTGGTTATAAACCAGATGAGATACATATGGGGCATTATCATAGTTATCAGTGTTGTGATAACAGTAATTCAGACATTATAGTCAATGGAAGTGTAGTTGGCACAGACGACTATGCTTTATCGATTAGAAAGCACACCAAACCGTGTCAGATATTGCGGGTTTACGATAAAGACGCTGCTACCTACAAATTAGAATTGGGGTGATTGGGATGCCTGTAAGGAGTAAAAAGATATGTTTACTTGATTATGACAAGTTAAGTAAAGTTAATCCTGAAACGCTTAAATTATATAAGAAGTACGAAGCCGATATGGCTATTCGAGAGTTGTCCAAAAAATCTATTGCAGTGTATTACAATGACCTTGTTAATTGGTGGATGTATATTTATGATTATCAGGATAACCGCTCAGTAAAAGAAATTAACGAAGATGATATTATTGAATTTATTTATTTCTGTAAGCAGAATGGTAATAACACTGAAAGAATAAAGCATAGAATGGCTTCAATCTCGGCTTTTTATAAATTTTTAAGAAAAAGAAAGTTAATTGTAGAAAATCCAATGGATTATGTTGACCGCCCCAAAAAAGGGCAAGCTGTTGTTAAGCAGACTTTTTTAACTGTCGAACAAGTAGGAACAATGAGGAAAGTTTTAAAGCAGAAGATTGAAGATAGCAAAAATAAGTCCTTGCGTTGTCAACATGATTCGATTATGTTGAATGTGTATGCAGAATTTTCGCTTATTACGATGGCAAGAATAAATGCTATTGCTAATTTGCGTTGGGAACAAATTGATTTTGCCGAATGTGTCGCAAATGATGTTATTGAAAAATTAGGCAAAATTGTGAGTTTATACTTTGACGAGAATACAAAAGAGTATCTAATTGAATTGCAGAACTTCAGAAAAGAAAATGGAATCAACGATAACGGATGGGTGTTCTATTCTATGGCATCGCAGACAGGCAACCATTTGTCAACAACAGGTTTATCTGATATGTGCAAAGAAATCGGACAAATGATTGGAGTTCCTACGCTACATCCACACGATTTTCGTCACAGTGGTGCTACCTTGTATAAAAATGCGGGAATGTCATTAGAGGAGGTTTCTCATTGTTTGCATCACGAAAGCACAGAGGTCACTCGAAAATTTTATATTAAAGAAAATGATACCGAATTGAGAGCTAAGAAGAACCAGTGTCAAATCTAAAGGCGGTGAATATCGATGGCAAAGCAAGCTACAGAGGTTCAAAACCGTCCAAAATACACCTGTGTTCAGTGTGGTAAGACATATACAGTTCAAAAAGGAAAATTTTACATTTCTCACTCCCCTATTTATCGTTATAACAAATATATCCCTATTTGCAAAGAATGTATGATGCGTACATATGACGACTATTTATTTAGATACCAAAATGAAAAATCTGCTGTAAGACGAATGTGTATGCTTTATGATATATATTTTTCAGAGGAAGTATTCCAACAGACAAACAACAAAAATGCACAAGCTAATGCGTTTCTAATTTATATGACCAAATACAATTCAAAAGGAAACGAGAGCAAAATTATTGGAAAAACATTTGCTAACACGATAGAAGAAGAAAATACCAGAAAGCTTGAAGAACAAGCAAAAAGTTTAGGCCATATACCAGTTATGATGAAAACTGAAAATGGTGAAATCGATGTATCTGAATATCGCAAAAAATGGGGTATTGGGTATACGCCTGAAGAATATATGGCAATGGAAGAACGGTATGAAATATTGTGTAAAGAAATTCCTAACGACAATGTGATTATGGATTCTTTGATTAGGGATTTGTGCAATATAAAAATTCTTGAAGCTCGCTGTAGAGAACAAAATGATAGAACTGGTGTTAAGGATTTTATCAATTTATATCAGAGTACACTAAACAACGCTAATTTAAAACCTAAAGACCATTCAAAAGATGGTATAAACAACTCTCAACCGTTAGGTGTTATGACTGATATGATAGAAAAATATATGCCAGCAGAATACTATAAAGACAAGCAGTTGTTTCAAGATTATGATGGTGTTGGTAAATATTTAAAGAGGTTTGTTACAAGACCTATTCTTAACTTTTTAACGGGCAGAGTTAAGAATGACGAGGAGTATTCAATTGACAACGAAGAAGACTGATGAACTTCAAGATAAACTGTATCAGTATTTTGATAAAAACCAAAGTCCGTTAGGTAATCAAAAATTTGCTGAACACATTTTAGCTTGGATAACTTTTTGGAGAAGAAATATTCATAGATTTGTCTTAGATTATTTGCAAATTCCAATTCATTTATATCAAATAGTTATGATATATTGCATGAATCTTTCTTCTAATATTTGTATAATTGCTGCTCGTTCATCCGCAAAATCGTTTGTAATTGCTATTTTCGCTTGTGCTAAAGCTATTTTGTACCCTAATAGTAAAATAGTTATTGCGTCAGCTACTTTAAGTCAAAGTAAGCTTATTATTACAGAGAAAATAAAGGTTGAATTGTATGATAAGTCTCCAAATCTTAGGAGAGAAATAGATTATATTCGTGATAGTATTAACAACTCCATTGTCAAATTCCATAATGGTAGCACAATTAAAGTTGTGCCGGCAAACGAAAATGCTCGTGGTAATCGTTCAACAATGTTAATCAATGAAGAGGCTCGTATGGAGAAAAAAGATGTTCTCGATAGTGTACTCCAACCGATGGCAATGATTAGACCTGCTGGTTTTATCCACAAAGAACCTTATTCTCAAATGGAAGAGCTTAGAGAAGAACCAACAACGATATTCATTTCGTCCTCTTGGGTGCAAAACCATTGGTTAATTCAAGATGTTGCAAAACCGTATGCAAAAGATATGTTGAACGGTGGCAATAGTGTACTTCTCTGTTTTGATTATGCTGTCACACTAAAACATGCAATTAAAACAAAAGAGTTTATGAAAAACCAAAAAAGAATGCTCGATCCGATGACTTTTGCGATTGAGTATGAGAATTTAGCGCCAGAACAAAGTTTGGCGGCATATTACTCTTTTGACATTATTAATCAAAATCAGGTATTAAAACGAGCTTTTTATCCTCGTAAAAACATAGACTTTCTTACACGAACTAAAAATAAGCATACAATTCCAAGACAAGATGGAGAAATTAGATTCGTGTCTTGCGATATTGCAACTATTGACAGAAGTGAAAACGATAATTCTGTATATACTTGTATTCGTATGTTGCCAGAAGTAGTAAAAAAGACTGCAACAGGTAATGAGTTTACGGAATATAATTTATCAGTATGTTATCTTGAAGGTCATAAAGGTTTTGAAACATCCAAACAGGCTGTCAGAATAAGACAGTTATACGAAGATTTTGATGCCGACTATATTGTTCTTGATATGCGTTCTATAGGTATCAATGTGTATGACGAGTTAGCTAAAATCCAATATGACGAAGATCGTTGTATTGAGTACGAGCCGTTATCTTGTATGAATGACGAAGTATTGGATGCACCCAGAATACAGTCTAAGAAAGGTAATCCAGTCATTTACGGTGTGATGGGTTCGTTAAAATTGAATAGTGAAATGGCAAGCACCTTGCGTACATATTTATCCGAAAAGAAAATCAACTTGTTAGTTAGTAAAAATAATGCAGAATCTGAAATAGACAAAATTGAGCCACATTATAAGACATTACCTCCTGAAGACCAATTATGGTTAGAAAAGCCATTCTTAGAAACAATGCTTCTCATTAACGAATTAGTAAATTTGGAATACGAGAAAATGGAAAGTACAGGTTTGATTAGGGTACACGAAAAAAGCAATATGTGTAAGGATAGATATAGTAGTTTGGCAATGGGCTGTTTGTTTGCAAGTAAACTTTCAAGAGACTTATCGCAAAATAGTACAGAAATTCCGTTAGCAGAAGCTGAGTTATGTGTTTCGTCTATTAAATTTTGATGGAGGTGAAAATATGGAGAATTATGATATTGATTTTTCTCATGTAGACATCGACAATGATACAGAGTTAGTTACATCATTTAAAGATTCTGAAGAATTTATTAAGATTCGTACTCAAAGAATATTGTCGCAGTCTATGGACACTTATGATGCAAAACGAACTTTTCAGTCAAGTGTTTTCACCTCAGATAGTACAAATTCAAACGAATTAACAGTAGATTATATCAACCAGTTAGCCACTGGTATTAATAGTACTTTAGATAATGTCTTAAGGGCGAATGAAATCATATTGAAATCGTTAAACACCAGTGCATTGTTTGGTCTTGCTTATTCTATTTTATATTCAAACATCAACACTAATTACAGACTTGTATTTAATAATCCATACAAAATTGAAGCTTCTGACGAAGAATTGGAAAGCATAAAAAATCTCATAGAAGGATTTAATCATGATATAGATTTGGAGGAACTTATTAGAGATGCAATCTCTGGAACTTATGTTGAGGGTAATTACAATTTAAGTTTATCGTTAAACAAAGGGCAAGTACCTCAAATTAGACATTATCCTCTCGCTATATGCTACCCCTCTTACTATATGTATGGTAACGATAGAGTGTTGGAATTTAATATCAATGATTTAAAAAATAGAATCAAAAAGACATATCCTAAAAACAAAAAGAATAAAGCGATATATTATGACAACATAGAAAAGGAAATCAAAGACACATATCCAGATGAGGTTTATTCTGGTTATAAATCTAACGATAAAACTATTCGTCTTGATCCGAAATTTAATAAGTGTCTAACTATCAATTCATTTGGTCGAAGATTTGGTGTGTCACCATTTTTCAAAGCACTAAAGAGTTCTATTGTTTTGGACAATATCATCAAAGCCGATATTTCTTACAGCAAAAGTCGTGCTAAGATTATTATTTTTCAAAAGTTGTCAGACAAGCTGTTAGGCAAGGATGGTAAAAATAGGGCATTAGCTGAACAGGCATTAGCCCATACTTCTGCTGCAAGTGCTTTACAAACATCAAGTTGTCTGTATACTGCACCAGCATATGTAGAAAATCTTTCATATGTTACTCCAAAAAACGATAATTCGGACTCTGTTGATTTGATGAAACAATATACAACACAGTTGCTCAACGCATTAGGAATATCGTTCTTGGATGTTGAATCGGCGACAGGTACAAGTGTCACTGTAAGTTTTACAGGTTTGCTTAGAATTGTCAATAGCATTGCAAATTCTTTGGCTAAAATCATTTCAAGATTTTACCAAGAGATTTTGGAATTTTACGGCTACAATAGAGGTTTAGCTCCCACACTACGGATCGAAACATCTGAAGAGTTAGATTTGCAAACTCGCATGGAGTTGGCTAAACTTATTTATAGTACTTTTAATGGTTCAGCTCAAACCGCCTTTGAATACATCGGATTAGATGTTGATGACGAAGTTGCAAAGCGTAAAACCGAAAATGACAATGGTGTATACGATGTATTGTTACCTCGTCAAACAAGTTACACGGTGAGTGACAACAGCAATGAAGTTGGTAGACCATCAGAAAATCAAACATTAGACGATGGCAAGCAAGACTATGACAAAGATTACAATAAAAACGCAAGGAGTAAATAATTATGAAAATTATACATATTGAATGTCCTTGTTGTAAAGATTCTTTAAATATTGTTATCAATGAGACTGGAGAGATTTTTCTCCAGTCTTTTGATTTATATGAAACAGAGATTGTTCAAAAAATCAATAAGAACAATGTCATTGAAGATTAGAGAGAAAGGAGGTTTTGGATGAGCAACGAAAAAATGATTCTTGCCAGTCAAACTGTCGAACTCTCTGAACATAGTAAATATCTTGAACTTGAGACTTTAATGTGTTTTTATGATGCACCTAATGACAATATGGTGGAGCTCCAGTCTAAAGATGCGTTAGAAAAAGCAAAAACCCTTATCAATATGCCTGTTGTTGCAAAATACAAAGTTAAATCAGGAGAACCCGACTTAGGTGGACATGAAGCATACATTGACAGGTATACAAAAGAAGTAAAGTTTAATACTGACAATATCGGTACTCATATTGATGTTTACATTAAAGAAACAGAAGTCGAAATCAACGGAGAAAAACAAACTCTTCCCTGTTTGTATTCGACAAGTAGAATTTGGACAAGAAATAAAAATGTTGTGAAAGCAATCAAAAGACTTTACGAAGAAGGTAAACTAACATCTTCCTGGGAAATTAGTGTTAATTCTTATATTTATAAAGACGGAATTAAGATTTTAGATGATTATTGTTTTGAGGCAAATTGCCTGTTGGGTAGCGATGTTACTCCAGCGTATCCGTGCGCTTCTGTTGTTGATATGTCATCTTTAAACGAATCTCAGTTGATGATTGCTCAAGCATTAGAACAAGACAAGGAGGTTAGTATGGCTGAGGAAGTATCAAAAAATGAAATTGAGACGACACCCGTAGTAAAAACCGAAACATCTACACTTACTCCAAGAGATATTGAAAAGCATATTTATGAAGAACTTCAAAATAAGTACGATGGCTATATTGCTATGTTGATAGTAGACGAGAATTATTGTCTCTTTAAAGAGTACGGCAGCGATGCACTCGAATTTATTATGATTCCATATTCAGTTGAAAACGAAAATGTGATTGTAGATGAAGGCAAACAAATCAAGCTTATTGTGCCTGTTTCAGAAACAAATAGTGCTATTAGTACAAGAGATCAGAAAATTATGGAAGATTCAGAGACTATCAAAAGTCTCAAATCAACAGTAGCATCACTCGAACCATATAAGGCACAGGTAGATAGAATTGAAGCCGAAAAAGTTAAAGCTGAAAACGAAAGGAAGATGAATGAGCTTAAAGATTTGGCAACCAAGAGTGGATTTATTACATCAGAGGAACTGGAATCTGATGAATCCATCAAAAAGATGATTGCCTCACTTGACAGAGCGTCAATTAACAATCTTATTGTTGAAAGAATGATGAACGCAAAAAACGATGATATCACACCGACCACATCGGTTTCTACAGTCGGACATATCGATATTAGTTCAGAAGAAGAGTCAAGTAATGTGTCTTTCTTTGAGGCTTATATGAATTTGAATTAAAAAAAAGGAGAGAATTGAAATGTTAAGAGAACTTATTGTTAATACTGCCGAATCAGCACCTGCTCAGTATAAGTCAGCAGCTAAAGTAACTACTGGTGCTCCTGTAGTGATTGATAAAACAACAGGTACATTTGCAACACCGTCTCAGGAGACTGCTGCAAATCTTTATTTTGTTGACAAAGAGCGTTATGCGACAGGTGTTTATGCTGGTATCACAAATATGTCAGATTACCACGAGAATTATACAACAGTCGAAGCTAATGAATACGCAAAGCTTTGCGGTTACGGTTATACTGATGTATTTGCTACTTCAGAATATGACTCTACAATTATTGAGTCTAACATTGGCAAGAGAGTGGCTGCAAAGGACGGCAAGATTGTTCTTGCAACCAAGGCAGCTTCAAAGTATGTATTCGATGGTTTTTACAATGACAACGGTCATAAGCTTGCAAAGATTTCTGTTGCAGACGATGCCGTTGCTAATTCATAATTAAAGGAGGAATTAGTATGACACATACAGAAATTGCAGAGCTTATTAACAATGTAAATGTATACGAACTTGCCCATAAGACAACAAGTCATATGGACTTGACAGATGCTGAAAAGGACGCAGCATCTCAGCTTGATACTCATTTCAAGGAGATTGGCAAGCGTGGCGTAGATGCCAACAAGGAGATTGCAGCCTTTATTCAGAAAGTAATCAATGAGGAGATTTACAATACACCAGATGAACTTCTTTCTGAGATGTTCGATGAGGGCGATATTGGTGAATTTGACGATTATGAAGCATGGAGACAGCCAAAGAACACTCTTATTGCTTATGATGCCGCAAAAGGAGGTAATGTTGAGCGTTCATTCCTTGACATTACTGTACTTGAACCAACTTGGAGAAACTTCCAGATTGAAACAGACATTTCTTACGCTGATGTAGAGAAAAATGGTTGGAAGACTGTTGCACTTTACACTGACGATGCAACAGCAGCTTTCAAGAATAAACTTTTTAAGGTTGTTTTCGACCTTATCGATGCAGCTATTCAGTCAGGCGCACCGAACTATATTAAGGAGTCAGGCACAACTGTTTCACAGGCTACTATGGATGCCGCTGCACTTTATGTACAGGATATTGCCGGTTACGGTGCAGGTACATTTGTTGCTCGTTCTAAGTATATTCAGCAGGCAAGTAAGCTCACTGGTTTTACTTCACCTGAAATTATCAACGAGGTACATAGAACTGGTAAGGCTGGCGTGTACGATGGTGTAGGTCTTACTCCTATTTCAAGTGCTAAAAAGCTTGGTGATGGCTCAAATCTTATTATTGATAAGAGAATTTTCGGTATTGCCGGCAAAATTGGTACACTTAATATGAAGGGTGAAATTAAGGTGTACGAAGATAGTGATAACAACAAGGAGAAGTTCCATCTTATCTTTAAGGGTTTCACTGTTGGTATTGCTTTCAATAAGGATACACTTGAAAACATTGTTAAAGTAGAAGTTGCTTAATGAATAAAAATGGGGGCTGTTATCAGCCCCCTGTAGGTGGATGGCATGGAAAATAAGTTATTTTTTTGTTATTCTGACCGTTTTCATAAAGCATTACAGTTCAACGGATTTAAGCCCTTGTTTGTAGGATATACGCTAACTAATAATAAGGTGTATATCTACAATGGCACTAAAGAATTGAATTATTATAAGAATAACATCTATCAATTAGAAAGAGATAAATTTTAAGGAGCAAGTTATGAGATTAGATAAAGTATACAATGTTTACAATTACGATACGAGTCCTGTTGCAATCACAATTGGTCGAGATAAGAGTGTTTTAATCCCAGCAGGTTCGGACACTAACCCATCGTTTCAGCCTCTATCTATGGATGAAATTATTTTTGCTAATAATAGCACTAAAGCTTTTAAAATTGGTGTTTTAAGATTTGATAAATCTGAAGAAGAAGAAGTATACAATAACCTTCGTATTCACAATTGGAAAGAGATTCTTACAAATGCTGAAATCGAAGATATTTTCACAAATACTACAAAAGAAAAATTAGATTTTGTTCTTAGCATCAAAGAGCCGTCATATTTTAATCGTATTTATGGAATATATCTTGGACTAAAGAACGATGGTATTAATATGTCTTCTAAGGTTGTTCAGATGATGACAGTAAGATATAAAGAGGTGGCTGAAGGAAAGCTCAATACAGCTATTCAAATTGTAGGCAATGGTCTTGATGCTGATAATCAGATTGAAAACAAAAAAGATACAATTGCAGAAATGCAAGAACAGATTGCAAAATTAACCAGAATGGTTAGTGAGTCGAAAAAGAGTAACAACAAAACGACACCAACAAGGAGTACAGTTCGTAATAATTCTCGAAAAGCAAAGGAGTGATGGCTGATGTCAACGCTCAAAAGTGAAATCATAGATTTATTTTTACGCCGTGTCGAAAAGGATATAGATTTCTTTAACTACCATAATTTAGATAGCGTAAACTCATTGAAATTAGCAAAAGAACGGTCAAGTGTATTCTTAGATGAAGCGATAGGTCGTTTGCTGATTGAATGTCAACCAGATATTGATTTTACTGATAGAGATTCAGAAGGAAACTTTAATTTTGATATGACTGCACAGGAAAAAATACTAATCCCCAGTCTTATGTATGAATCTTATCTACAGAGAGATATAGCGTATTTAAAAACTTACAATGTAGACTACACTTCTTCTGACTTAAGAGTATTTGATCCTTCTGGAGCAAGAAACTCATTTGAATCATTATATAGGAATGTTCAAGAAATGAATACACACCTTATGGATAGGTATATGAATACAGATCGTAAAAGCGGTGCATATAAATCGATTGACTATTCAACCTATGATTTTTCTTTTTCTATAGAGTGAGGTGGTGTTCGTGTTAGATGAACATTATTTTCAGTCTATTCAGAATTCTTATGGTATAGATAATATTGTTGATTTAAAAATTAGTAGAGCGCAACAGAATTTGAATCGAAATTTACCTAAATCAATTAATAGTAAAATGCACTGTACTCGTAATGGTGAGGATCAAACATTTATTGTAACATCTACAAATACGGATTACAAATGTAGTATTCAAGCGTTACCTAACGAGGATTTGTTTGCAGGAGACATTATTGAATTTGATGACGAACATTGGTTAGTTATATCAGTCAATCAAAGTAATCCTATACAATACATCGGAACTGCATGGTTATGCAATGGGTATTTCAAGTGGCAAAATAAAGATTCAAAAATTTATGGTGCTTGGGGTGTATTGGACAATGGGTCATATTCTACAACTATCAACGGCAGCGATGTTGTGCAGTATCCTGATAAGCAGTTTAGAATGTATTTACCTTACGATGAACATAGTAAATATATGTACATAGATAAGCGTCTTGCGACCAATACAACATATGATAGTCGTGGTAATGAAATTTTAGAAACCGTGAGTATTACTGGTCGAAATGTTATCACACAAAATTATGGCAGTAATTCTCATATTATAGTTCTTGATGTGCGAAGTAGCCAATTCAATCCATCGTCAGATAATGTATCTTTGATGATTTGTGACTATATAGAACAAAGCAAATCGATTACTTGTAATATTATTGGTAAAAAAAGAGTACGAATTAACTCTTCGGCTAAGTATAAATTAGCAGATCCTTCCCTATCGTTAGAAGGCGAATGGGTTAACTCTTTAAGTCTTCAATCCACAGCAGATGACCAATACACAGTGTACATACCAAATGACGAAGATTTGATAGGCTCTAAATTTGACATTCGATATATTTCTGAGGGCAAAACTCTTGCAGTTATGACGGTGGAGGTGGTATAATGCACACTCCATTGGATGAATTGGTAGATTTTAAATATAAGATTGTATCTGTGTTGGAGGATTCGCAAGACATTGTTTCTTTGCTTCTTGATTGTCAAAACATCGATATGAATGACGATAGGGTAAACGATATAGATGATACCAATATATTCGACCATTATTATCTTGATTATACAGTTCAGCAAACTGGTTGTTTTATTTTTGTTGAAGCCGAAATGTCTAAAAGAGTTACAGGAACAATCAAAGATATGACGGTACGGATTTATGTACTATGTAGTAAAGATTATATGAAGTTGACTAAATTTAAAGGAATGAAAGGCAACCGTAGAGACAATGTTATGAGACTTGTCTCCGATAAATTAGATGGTAGCAAAGATTTTGGTATTGGCAGATTAACATTAGAATCGTGTTCATTTGTATCTGTGCCAAACCCTTATACTGCAATGGTTGCATCTTTCTCGGTGTCCAACTATGCTTGATACAAAAAAACTATTACTTGGTTGTGACATTTGTTACAAAAACATATGTACCCTACACCCCCCTACTTTACGGACAATCTTTAGTGATTACGATTTATTTGTTAAAAGTATAACTATGCTTATATTGAAAAAGCAACAGTTTGTAGATATGATTAAACTCAATGAAATTATCAATCCAAAAGAATACGAGAATATGTCTGTATATCAGCTTATAGTAATGTTTTCACAAACCAGAGAGATGCTACAAGAGGCACTCTCTTTTTTTGTTGTTGAAAAAATCACATTTGACGAACAAAATTTGAGATTTCGCATTGAAGGAAGTAGCCAATACATCGATGACAACAATTTCAGTAAGATTGTTTCAAGTATATGTAATATGTGTTGCGTCTTTTACGACAATGAGGATACGAAAGCATTGAAGTTTACATCAAAGAAGGCACAAGAAGTGTACGAAAAGTGTCAACGAGGACGACAACAAGCTAAAAAGTTTGTGTCCAAGTCAACAAAAAAAGATGAAACCTCATTAGAACAGATGGTTTCTTTTTTAAGTGCAAATAGGGGTTCGTACAATCTTATAAACATTTGGGATTTAACACTGTACCAATTTTACAGTGAATTTTATTGGACTCGTTATAACAAAGAATTTGAATCCTCTCAACACCGATGGGAAGTATGGGGCGATAAGGAATTTGACTTTACATTGGCTTACAAGGGGTTTGATTTTAGTAAAATATAAAGGAGAATAGTATGAATAATTTTACAACTTTTGCAAATCGTGATGTCAGCGATTTGGTGTTTTGTGAATATAAAACAAAGAAACCATTTTTAAATTGCACATGGGCAAATACTACTGCAACAGAACTTACAGGTGAAACAGTGTATGCGTATGGCGGTAAAGGCAGACCTAAGAGAGTCGCTTTTACTGGTGACTCTGGCGGTACTCTTAAAATTGAAACACAGCTTCAGACAATGCAGATGTATAGTCTTATGCTTGGTTCTGATATTGACACTAAAGCTTCATGGATGAAGAGAGAAGTTCTTACTGCGGCAGAAGACAGTGTTACACTTTCTGAAGTACCACTTGCTGGCACAGTATTCGTTTTTGAAGCAAACGATGATTGTGGTAAAAGCTTGACAATTTCAGCAGATACATCTTCCAAAAAGGTTACAGGTGCTAATATTACTAACGGTAAGCAATTTATTGTTTACTATCAGACAGAAAAGAACACAGGCGTACAGAAGATTAGTGTTAAGTCAACCACATTCCCGAAGGCGTTTATTGTATATGGTGATACATGGGATAAGGCTGAAGACGATTCGATTATTTCACAGAAGATGATTGCTTATAAGTGTCAACCGCAGAAGCAGGTGTCATTCTCGTGGGCAAACTCAGGCGATCCTGCAACAATTACAATCACATGCGACTTGCTTGCAGACGATCAAGACAGGATGCTTGACCTCATTACATACGAAGAAGATAGCGAATAATAGTAATAAAAGGGCAGTGATTTATTTTACTGCCCTTATTTTTTAACAAAGGAGATTTGTATGGAAAATATTGAACCAATACGCAGTAAATCAAAAAGTGTTCGGAAAAGAAAGTATAAAATCGTTAGTTACAATCCTTATAATAAAATTGTAGTTTATGAGACAGCAAAAGGGTTAATTCAAACAAATGACACAGAAACTCTTACAATTAAAAATGGGTATGTTGTTGTATGAGGATTGTAGTATTTGATCAGGCAACCATTAAAACAGGGTATGCGATTTTTGATAATTCAGATTTAACTCGTTGGGGTTTAATCAATTTAACAGACATATGCGATACTGAACACAGACTTAAATATATGCTTAAAGAGATTGCCAACATTATTGTAAAAACAAAACCAGATATAATTGTTTTTGAGGATATCAACCAGAGAAATAATGTAAAGACGCTCATAACATTAGCTCGATTACAAGGTGAAATAATGGCTGAATGTTATACAAATAATATTGACTTTGCTGTCTATCCCCCATCTACATGGAGACGACTGATAGGAATTCAGCAAGGTTCACACATTAAAAGAGAGTCACTAAAACTACAAGCTATAGCTTTTGTAGAACGCTCTTATGGAATTACTGTTGGCGATGATGTTGCTGAGAGTATATGTATAGGTTTAGCATATTTAACAGATCATAAAATGTTGTCTAATAACAAAAAAGCGAAATATAAAAATAAGGGGTAATTCAAAATATGAAAACAATTACAAATAACACAGTAAAAAAGATGATCAAAACAGCTTCCGAAAAGAATATTGTTGTTGATGTGTCTATTGGGGATAAAGTAGTTAATATAGAAGTTTTTCCTGTCATCCCAATTGTAAATTATATTGAAATGGTGAATGAAGTTGTCAACAGTGTTATTTTGGGTGATGATTACAAACCATATCTTAGAGAGTTTTCAATTGATTGTAATATTTTAAGATTTTTTACAAACATAGATACTTCAAATATCGAAACAATGTATGATTTTATTTACACTAACAAACCAACTATGGAAGTAATCACAGATATTGTATTACAAAGGTATCCGCATCTCGTAGAAGATATTGATGAGATGATTGACTATAGAAAACATTGTGTTTTCGGACGATCCAAATGGGATTCTGTAGCTGATAATATTATCAACCTTACAGATGGATTGTCCAAATTGTCAGATACATTTGGAGATACAAACTCTGATGACATAAAAAGGGCTTTGACTCAAATTGGTAAAATTACAACGAGTGACATAAAGGGTATGTATGTGAATAATGGCAACGATTAACATGGATTCGATTTTGAAACAAGTCGATAATGTGATGGGGATAAGAAATGGTAAAATTGTCACCATCAACGGTAAGCTTCCTCCAAAAATTCTGAGCAAAATATCAGCAAATAATCAATCGGGTACAATTGTAGGCACGCAAGATATTGACGGAGCTTCGGACAAGTTAGTTGAAGAAATTCGGCTTGCAATGCCAAGCCTTAATAGTGGTGGAAATCTTGCCGATAGTTTTTCTCCATCAGATTTTGATGTTTCCGAACCAAGACAAAAAGAAGGTTCTGTAGAGGTAGAAATCACTATTAGTGAGACTGCAAAACATAGGGATTCTCTATATCCAGCAGGTTATCCAAATGGAGCGGATATTATTTTATTATTTAATAATGGATATAATGCTCAAAGACAAGCTTATGGTGAATGGCACGGAGAGATGGTACATAGTTTAACAAAAAGGTCTGCGAGTCATTTTTTACAGGAAGCAGTTACAAGCTTTAATGCAAAATATAGTACAGTTTACGGTTGTCGTGCCATTGTGAACTCCAAATATAAATAAAACAGTGTTTTTAACGAGGTGATATAGTGGCGGCAGATGTGAGTCTTGTGTTTGACATTGCATACAGTGCATCGTATGACAAAATGGCAACCACATTAAATAAAATAGTTTCTAATTTAGAATCTTCTAAATATACTAAAATTAAGTTCTCTATAGATGAAAACAGTTTAACCAAAATGCAAACCCAATTAAAAAACATAGTTCCTTCTGGTGTTAATTTTGGTAATCAAAGCCGATCATTTCAAGCTTTAGAGAACAATATTCAACAATATGAGACTGTATTAAAAAATGCTGAACTTGTTTTTAGTAATTTTGCAAAGAGCAATGAATCTTTTGCTAACAATAAAATTGGTGCAATTGGTCAAAATGCAGATAGTACTTCTTTATCTCAACTGAGAGGCACAATTTCGGCAATGAGAGAGCAGTACAATATTATGTCTGACAGCACACAAACAGAACAAGCTCGCATTACGGCTCTTAGGCAGTTTACTGATTTACAAGCTCTCCAGTCTGTTCAAACTCAAAATGTTCGACTTCAGGTTAATAGTCTCAATAAAGAGATGAGAAAAAAATCTGTTAATGATAATCAAGATGTGTTGATGGCAACAAAATTAAATAAGTTACAAACACAATTGTTGACCACCTATCAAAAGCACGGAGCAATGATTAAGCAAAATACCGAGTTAGATGCCAAGTATCAAACTGTTTTGCAAAACTTAAAAACACCGGGTGCTTATAAAACTCGTAATGAAGCTGAAAAAGCCGTATCCGATTTAAATAAAGAAATGGCTCAGGCGGGAATATATTCTCACAACTTAGGTGTACGACTTAAGGAACTTTTTTCTCAGCACCTCAATACTGCTCTTGTAATGGGTGGATTACATCTTATTATGAGTAGTTTGAGTGGTATTTATAACAGTATTAAAGACATAGATACTGCAATGACGGAACTCAGAAGGGTTACTGACGAGTCGGAAACCACATATTCCAATTTTTTAAACGATGCTGCAAAAAGAGCAGATCAATACGGCTCTTCTATGAGTGATATTATAAATGCTACCGCCGATTTTTCGAGGTTAGGTTTTAATCTCGATGAATCAACAAAATTGGCTGATGCGGCTGTATTATACAAAAATGTTGGTGACGGTATTTCAGATATCAGCGAAGCTACTCAAGACATTGTATCAACCATGCAAGCTTTTAATATATCTCCTAATCAAGTTACAGAAATCGTTGATAAATTCAATAAAGTTGGCAACACTGAAGCTATTAGTTCGCAAGGTGTTGGAGACGCTTTAAAAAGGTCAGCCTCTGCGTTAGCAACTGCCAACAATACACTGGATGAATCGGTAGCTATGGCTGCTGCAATGAACACTGTCGTTCAAGACACTGATAAAGTTGGTACTGTACTCAAAACTTATTCAATGTATTTAAGAGCAGCCAAAACTGATGCCGAAGCAGCAGGAGAGTCTACCGAGGGTATGGCTAATTCTGTTTCGGAATTGCGTTCTGAATTGCTTAAGTTGACTAAGAACAAAGTAGATATAATGAAAGACGATGGTCGCACATATAAGTCTACTTATCAAATTTCAGAAGAACTGTCTAAAGTTTGGAAAGACATATCTGATGTTGACCAAGCAAATATTCTCGAATTGATTGGCGGTAAACGAAACGCTAATGCAGTTTCTGCACTTATTGAAAACTTTGATATTGCCAAGAGAGCGTTAAACACTTCAGAGAGTTCGCAAGGTAGTGCTGTAGAAGAACAGGAAAAGTATTTAAACAGCATTGAAGGACACCTCGCTAAACTCGGATCAGCTTTTGAGAAATTTTCTACAAAAACACTTGATAGCGATTTGGTCAAAGGGTCTATAGATTTTCTCAAAGGAATAGTTAATCTTTTGACTGATATTATGTCTTGTGGAGATGGACTCATTATAAAGATTGGTGCAGTAGTAGCTGCTATCAAAATTGCACAAGCATTACATATTGTAGATTTTATAAAAAACTGTTCGATATCTATATTTAGTCAAATTGTAGCAATAGAAGGTTTAACAGCCGCACTTAGCACACTTAACAATAAAGGTATTGTTGGAGTTTTATCTGCTATTCCAAAACTGATAGCAGGACTGATTTCAATGCGTAAAAGCGGACAGTCGTTTAGTCAAATGATGACTACTATGAACTTAACACCTGCATCATTAGGCATTTCGGCTTTACTTTTAGTTATAGGTGGAGTTGTTGCAGCTTATCAAACAGGTTTAATTCCTTCAACTGAAAATTACAAGAAGAAATTAAACGAATCTAAGGAACAGTTATCGGACACTGTATCTAAATTGTCTACATTAAATTCCGAATTAGAAACTACACAAAAAAGAATCAATGAACTTCAAAAGAAAAAATCATTAACAGTAGTAGAAAAGAATGAGTTGGAAACTCTTAAAAAGACTAATTCCGAACTTGAGAGAAAAATAGCTCTTGCCGAAAAAGATAAAAAAATCCAAACCAAGCAGGTTGAGGGCGATTTCCAAGATACTATGGCATCGTATGTTGATGCAGCGCACCATGCAAGAGTGTCAAATAATAGTGCAAAATATTTTGATGGTTATGCGACAAAACGAGAGTGGTTGCAAGAGCAGATGCAATATTATCGACAAGCTACAGATAAAGGATTAGATGCTTCTGAATACTTGAAAAATTTACAAGAAGCTTCTAAATTTTTTGCAGACATCGATGTGTTAGACCAAATCGATTACAATTCCGCTTCACAAGAAACTAAACAGTATCTTGATTATATTGAAGATTTTAATAATCAGTTACTACTACTGACAGATAGAGCTAACAACGCATCAGTCATATTTGACTCATTGTGGACAGGAGATCGTTTTAGTAAAGCACGAGAGCAACTCGAACAATTGTATAAAGCTGGTGCATTAGATACAGATAAACTAAAATCTCTCGCTTCAGATACTAATTCGCCTGTTTCTGAATTTATTGGTAATTTGGAAAAATTAGGATTAATAGATATATTTTCCGATCCTACTTCGGCATTTGAAGGTGTGGTTAATTGGATAAAGGAGTTTGAAGGTGCTGAAAATTCTGTCTCTAAAACCACCAAAAAAACTGTTGATACATTAGATGAGATTACAAAATCAATAGATAGTATCCAATCCGCTTATCAAAAATCTTATTCTGCCATCAGTGATTATAATAAATATGGGTATTTGTCAATCGACAACTTGCAGTCACTTTTAGGCTTAAGTGATAAATATATTAATGCTTTATTTGATGAAAATGGTAAATTAAATCTTAACACTGAGGCTTACAAAAAATTAGCAGTAGCCGAATTACAGGAGTTGGCAGTACGCAAATCAACAGATTTGATTAGCAAAATTATGAATATGGGTGAAGAGGCTGCACAAACTTACGCTACAGCAAATGCTATTGATAAGAAAACAAAATCTACTTATAGTCTCATAGATGCATTAGTAAAACAAGCTTACATTGAGGCTAAAGCTAAAGATGTTGCAAACGGTAATTTGACTTACACTAAAGCATTGGATGCAGCTTTACCTACTATAGCTCAATATATAACATTAACCGACAAAGGTATAGATTCTTTAGACAATTTTGCTTCAGCAACATTGGGGGCAAGTGTTACTGTAAAAACAGCTACAGAAATCCAAAAAGACAATCTCGAAAAGCAGAAAAAGATTGTTGAACAACAAAAGAAAAACGCTGAAAACGCTAAATCAATATTAGAAAAGCGTAAAAGTGATTTAGAAGATGCAAAAAAGGCTATCGAGGATTTAGTTGACTCAGTTCAATCTATGATTGAAAAAGAAAAGGAACTCGAAAAAGAGTCTTTAACTAAGCGTAAAGAGTCGGCGGATGAAGTTATAGACAAATATAAAGAACAGTTAGAACTTCAAGAAGAGCAAATTAAAAAAGCAAAAGAATTGGCAGAGAAAGAGTCTGATGTAGCAAAAAATGCTTTAAGTGTTGCAATTACAGGACTCGATGATTCTTCGGCAGGTAAAAAGGCTCATAAAGAAGCTATTGATTCTTATAATGATAGTAAGTCTGATTTATCTGATACACTCAGAGAAAATACTTATGACGAAAGATTGGATCAGTTAGATAAATTAAAGGATGCCAACGATAAGTATTATGACGATAAGATTGATGCCATAGACAAATATTTAAATAACAGTACCCAATTATACAAAGATGCTTGTAAAATGATAGATAACGATACGGGTACTCTATATTCTCAATTAAAAGATTACACTCTCACATATACTACGACAACTGCTACCGAATTTGATAGAATGTGGTCTTTGGCACAGGAGGCAAACCAAAAATACAATACAAACAACTTAGATACTTTATCTTTGTTGAACAGTATGCAAGGCGAAATTTACATTTTGTCTGACAGAATAGACGATTATTCCAACTCTATTGATGGCTATTCACAAAAAATAGACGGTTTATCAACAAAAATTGATTCTTTGTCAGATGCTGCCGAAAAAAATAAAGACAGTATGAACGGAGCTAACGGTGCTGCTGTAAATTATTTAAACACTCTTAAACAATTGCAAGACCAACCCACTAAGTTTCACGGTTACAAGATCACATATAACGGAAAGGCTTATAAAACCAACAAGACAAACAAAGAGGATGCCGAGACATATTTCAGAGGTAAAATTAGCAACGATTGGTATGGAGGTCGAGCAATACCAGCAGGTTCTTTATGGTCTCAAATGAAAGCTTACGCTTCTGGTACAACCTCTGCAAGAGGAGGGTTGTCGTTAGTTGGTGAACACGGTGCAGAATTGCGATTACTTAATCAAGGTGACGGCATAATTCCTGCTGACTTAACAGAAAGACTGATGAATTTTGCTCAAAATCCAACCCAGTTTATTGACAACACTATGTCTGCTGTTGGAAGATTAAAAGAGTTATCCGTTGGCACGAACAATCTGTCGGTATCTCCTGTTTTCAATTTTAACATTAATGGTGATGTAACTAACGATACTGTCAATAGAATGAAACAAGAATTTTCTAAAATATGTGATACAAAGATTAAGAATTTCATGCAAGATGTTACACGAAACATTCATTTATAGTAAAGAAAAAACGGAGACTAATTATAGTCTCCGTGTGCCTCTTTATTGCATTTCCATTCCCAATACTCCAATGTAGCGTGGTATTCACACCAAGTTCCATTCTCTCCAACAGGGTTGTCACACCCTACTTTTGCACATGTGGTATGGGATGTAAATAGTAGAGAAATTAAATATATTATTAATAGAACAAATGCAACTAAAATCATTAAAGAACCCCACTTAATTTTCATAAAGCGTCACTCCTTTTTTTCTTTTACCAAAATTATAACACAAAATTAGTAATTATTCAAGTATTATTTTTTAGGAGGCGGATAATTTTTGTTTAGATTTTCTAAATTTGATTATGCTGGTATTCATTCTGGTGAGTTTAATTTAATTTTAGCTTACACATCCAACGATTACGATTTTGTTTCAGGTGGAGAATATCAGCCAACAACAGACACATTGCCTCATAATGCAAGGCAGTTATTATATAATATTTCGTATGCCGACAAACCCCTTGAATTTACAGCCGATATTATCAATCCTAATCCAGACGAAAACATTAATTTAGAGCAAATGAAAGAAATTAAGAATTGGTTGTTTGGACAAGATGGTTGGAAAAAACTTAAAGTGTACGATGAAACCTCTGATTATTATCTCAACGCATTATTTATCCCCGACAGCGACATTACTGATGCACGAGGTTATAGAGGTTTAAGGTGTAAACTACAGAACGATAGTGGATTTTGGTATCAAGACAACGAAATTGAATTTAAGGGCGTTACATCGAAACCGTCAAATACAGGTCAAGTGTTATCTTTTGAAACTACAATTGATATTGAAGGACAACCTATTAACAATAAAATTTGTCCTATTATTGATTTAAAGATCGGACACAACTGGACAGAACATCAAATAAATTACACATTGTCAAATTATAGAGTGTATGTTGGAAATAAGCTTAATAAATCTATGTTCGTTTTTGATGCGGGTGTAAACTATCATACAGACAAAGATGCCGTATATGAACTGGATACAAAATATGGGATGGTAACAATGAAAGAACCTAATGAAAAGATTTTTCATTCACTCACTCCCCCATTTATTCAATACAACGGAGTAATTAAAGATAATCTTGATTATGTGTCTTTATTTTGGCTTGGCAATGGACAAAACCAAATTTATTTGTACATTAAGTCAGCAGATAAAACTGACGCTACTCATAACTATGCTTACGAGGTATTTGATTCCGATAAAAGCTTAGTTTTAAAGTACACTACAATGCATAGGTTGGGTGGTATTTAATGCAAACAAGAAATTACGCACACGAAGCACCCGATATGATTTTGTATCAGCAAAACAAAAAGACCTCACTTGGCTATGTGCAAAACATACATAATTGGACGGCTGACTATAATTTTGGTACGGCTTCAGAAATGAGTTTTGAAATTCCAAAAAAGGTTTACGATACCCGCACAAATAGTTGGATTGATAATCCGAATTATGATAATCTTAAACCTGATATGTTATTGTATTTGAATGACTCAACTGAGTATTCTAAGTTTTCTGGAGGTTTAGTAGAACCAGACAGCTATTATGATGTGATTACATCTGGTTCACGAACAGGAGAGGGTGCATTATCCTTTGATGTTAATACTGCCATTAGAGGATTTAAAATGCAAAACGAAACTATGTTATTCGATTTAGGAACAGGTTCAGGATACAATTGGGTGTGGGGCGGATATATTGAAGATAGTAGTGGCACATTTCGAGACTGTTCCAATGACTTAAATGGAGTATATTATAAAGGCTATCACGCATACTATTTGTCAGCTTGTAAATCCTTTATTCCAGTACATAAGGGAGATATTATTTCCACAAGAAGTTATGCAAACAATAAACTATACTATTATTATCAAATACATTATTATAAGGATGCTGACGCATCTACTTGGATAAAATCAGACGATGGTTATTATGTACATGGTAGTATTCCATGGCGAACATATATAGATTTTAGTTCTGCTGATGATGAGGAAAGCAAAACTCTTGACGAAGGATATATTAGGATTTGTGTATATGACCAGCAATCGACTTATAAGAATTTGAAATATACAACTCACTTGCCTAATAATTATTATATTCAAATATTTTCGAGAGAAAGACTCTGCACTGATTTTGATGTCAATAAAAGTGGTATACAAGGTTCTAAGATACCTTGGTGGGTTATTACAAATATAGAAGAAACAAGCGATAACGGTAGTAACACAACTTTAAAAGTTACAGCCCAATCTTACGATATAACATTATCAAAAAAGAATTTTTCTATTTCAAAAGGAACATTACCTTTGTACATACCAGATAAGGTTGGAGATTTAGTAGAAAGTGATAAGTGGTTATATGATAGTGGAAAACAAAGAAGTCAAAAATTCACTCGTGGTTTACTCAATCAAATACTTGATTATTTACCACAATGGAAAATAGGTTATATTGCTAAATCTATATGCACAAAATATAGAGCATTAGATGATATAGATAACGCTAATATTTACACTTTTTTAACGAATGACATTGCATCAACATATCAGTGTTATTTTATATTTGACTCAGAAAAAATGACTATTAATATTGTTGACGGAGAAATACAGTATAATGGTTATAATTACCATACCACTAATGACGCAATTGGGTATCATTCTAAAGCAGTATTAACTTGGCAAAACGCTATAAAAAACACTAATATACATTCTACTGACGACAGATGTGTTACTGCATTAAGGGTTCACACCGCAGATGACCAATATGGATTAGGTTTAATTAACCCTACTGGCGATAATGTATTGTATAATTTTGACAGCATAAAAAATCAATTTGACTATACCATTAGCGGTAGCAAAAATGGTAGGACTTTAAAGACAGCCGTAGAATCATGGATTAGCAACTATAACAGCCTTAAATCGGGCTATCAAACCAATGGAAAAAAGTTAATTGACGCAAACTTAAAAAAGATACAATTAGCATCTAAAGTAAAAAAAGCATTAACTAATTATTTAACTGTAGCAGATGCAATTAATACTAAGTTAATTGACAAATATGGTTTTACAGGAGATGTTCCCAGTGCTTCGGGTGCTACAACTATGAAAGTATATAATGCCATACTTCCAGATCGACCTCGAACAAAAGAGGTAATTTCTAATTTGTCTCCTTGGTATGCTGCGTGTTATTACAATGACACATATTATGTTAGAATATGCTCTGTTGCTGAAACTTATTGGAATACTAAAAAACAATATGATACTGTGGTTTCAACTTATAACAAGACTTATAAAGCCATGAAAAAAATTGCTAAACAATTGACTCTTAATTACAAGACAGCATTACAGGCAAACAAAGATGGTGTAACAACAATTCTCTCCCCTGCTGAAATCTTAGAACTTCAAAATTATATAACCGAGGGTGATTGGACAAATGAAGATGTAGCGTTTAGCGATACTTACTCTGCTGATGATATTATAACAACCTTGCAGGACGTGTTGGCTCAAGCCAAATCTGATCACGATAACTATTTGAGTAGACAGTGTTACGAGTTTGAAATTGAGTCAGCGAATATCTTAGCAATTCCTGAAATGAAGGATAACATTGCAGATTTAACGCTTGGCACAGCCTTGTCTCTTGAGGTTAAAGACGGTGATTGGCAATACCCTGTTTTACTCTCAATTCATATAAACTATGATGATATATCAGATTTTAGTATGACATTTAATACAAACTATTCTGCTAAGCCTTTAAAGAAAAGATTTATTGATTGCTTTAATACAATCTCGCAGACAAGCGTTAGAAACACGACATTTAACTTTATAGAATAAACAATAATAGGTGGTGATTATATGATTATTAGGCATTTAAGTATTGACTGTGCTTACATTAATAAGATTCTTGAACCGATTACACAAAGAGAACACGGTGTGACTGAGTTTGAGATTGAGGTTAAAAATCACGGTGCTGATGTTGACCTTTCGGAATGTACGCTTGCGACCTATTATGGACTAAAACCAGACGAACATAAAGTAGGTGTTGAGTGTAGAGTAGATAAAGAGAAAGGTTTGATTTATTTACCCTTATATTTGCAGATGACAACTGCTAATGGAGTGCTGAAAGGTATCGTAGAATTACAGTTTTCTGAAGGTAATGTAAGATTTTCAGGCGTTAATTTCAAGGTTTCTTCTGCTCCAGACGATACAAAGGTTGAAAGCACTGATGATTTTAATATCTTAGAAAATTTTCTCTCTAAGCCGACTACAGACGGTAATACCGGACAGGTATTATCTATAGACGATGACGGTAACACTATTTGGCGAACACTTAAAGAGTTTGACGGTAACTATACACATTTGAGTAACAGACCTTCTATCAATGGCGTTGAACTCAATGGAGATAAGTCACTTGAAGATTTGAACATAAAACAAACCTATACTGCCGATGATATTTCATTTGCAGACGGTGAAACTTTCCAGCAAAAATTTAATAATGGCGAACTAAAAGGACAAGATGGTGTTTCCGGCACTGACGGTATTACTCCACATATCGGCGATAATGGCAATTGGTTTGTTGGCGAAACAGACACAAACAAACCGTCACAAGGTACAAATGGTGCGAACGGAAATGACGGTGTAGGTGTTGCAAAATCCGAAGTTAATACAAGTGGAGAGCTTGTAATTACATACTCAGATGGTAATTCGGAGAATCTTGGCAAAATCGTAGGTAAGGATGGTCTTGACGGTGCAAATGGACAAGATGGTTTATCGGCTTACGAAATCGCAAAAAATGGTGGTTTTATCGGCACTGAAGAAGATTGGTTAGAATCTCTTAAAGGTGCTAACGGAGCGAAAGGCGAAAAAGGTGAAAAAGGTCAGGACGGCAAAACTCCAGTTAAAGGTACAGATTATTTTACTGCCAAAGATAAAGCTGAATTTACTGCCGAAGTTACTGAAAGTCTTAAACCCGAACTTGGTAAAAAAGCTAACCTTGTTAACAGCTCGAATATTTTTGATTTTGATGCTTGGGCAAAAGAATTGCAAAAATTAAATCAACCAGTTTTTCACGGTACACTTGATGAATTGAATTTTGACGAAAAGTCAATTACCTTTACCGCTACGGAAAAAGACGCTTATACGAATAGTTGGATGTTACCCAAAGCCGAATCAATGAAAATAAGTGTAAAACCGAATACTAAATATTGGATGAGTTGGCTTGCAAACAATTATAACTGCAATGCTTTAGTTTTTTTAAATGGAATCCATACCGATGGGACTTTTGTAACAATAAAGAACGGTAAAGGAACATTTGTCACAAACAATGATACATCGTTTATAACGATTAGGTTTGGTTCTTATAATTATGGTACTTTCAAAATTTCGGAAATTATGATTACTGAAAAAGAATCAATCTATTTGCCAAATAAAGTTGCAGAGGGCGTGCCAGAGGTTGCAGACGAGGTTTTTGCATTTGAAAAGACAACCAAAACTTTGCTTGACGGAAAACAAAATAAATTAATAGCAGGTAAAAATATAACAATTAACAGTGACGGAACAATTAGTGCTACAAGTGGTGAGGTGATTGATGTGGATGCAGAACTGAAAGAGTATATGACAACGACAAAACAGAATATCAAAACTGCTATTGAATACAAAGGCGGAACCGTTGAGCCGTCTGATAGCTTTAATGCTTATGCCGATAGAATTAAGGCTATTCCTAATGGTGTTACTCCTACCTCTACTCTCCCCCCACAAACGGTTTTAGTTGCCGATGCCCTATACGAAACTTCTTCTATACAGCTCAAATGGCAAGATACAGAAGCAAGCGGATATAGAATCGTAAAAAAAGAAAACATTGCTCCCACAAATGTGCTTGACGGCGACACTATATTTGACAGTACAGGCACAACCTATACAGATACAAATGTTGAGGTTGGAAAAATATATTATTATAGAATTTTTCCTTACAATGCCGAAAAGCAGTATCAGACAGAGGAAACAAAAAGTATTGCCAAGGTTGATTATAAAGACCGTACTGGTCAGGTATTGCTTGGTAGTCTTAAAGCTGGTGATACTATTGTTTTTGGTACATACAATGGCACTAAAATCAAATGGACAATTTTTGATACGCTCGACAAAGAAAAGGGATACATTACGGTGGGTTCACTGATATCGCCTGCTGGCAGAATGGTATTCGACCAGTCTGAAAATGCGTCAGATAATCCAAATCCGATAAGTCAACGAAAATCAAATGGTAACAACAGATATTATTTGTCGAACATTAGACAATGGTTAAATAGTGATAAAGCAAAAAATGAATGGTGGACTGCAAGTCACGATTACGATACTGCTCCGTCATACAAGTCGTGGAATGGTTTTATGTACGAAATTTCAGACTATGAAAAATCAATCATTGTACCAAAATCTGTAAAATGTATTCTCGATACTAATGACGGCGGCGGTTCTGAAACAATGACTGACTACTTTTTCCTTTGCTCATCTTATGCGATGGGTGGCGAGGTTGTGTATCCGCTTGAAGATGACCATATATACGAATGGATTAAGGGTGTTGGTGCAAACAACAGAAAATTCGAGGACAATTATTGGTGTCGAACGATTAATGGCACTTCATCTGCTTCGCAATTGCGTTTCTTCTACTCGTCTGGGGGTTTGGACTACAACGTCGCCGGCAACGGCTACAATTCGGTTCGCCCGTTTAGTCAACTTTCCACTTCAACTTATATGCAATGGAGCGATTCAGAAAAGGCTTATGTTTTAGCAGATATGGAGGCAGAAAATGTATAATAATTACGAAATCAGCGAAAGAACATCATATAATTCGCCTATTCCTCACCGTGACGGTGATGTAATTTATATACCTGTCAACATCTCAGCCTCGACAGATGATGATGGTAAAACATTATACACATTTACTGAATGGCGAATTGCAAAGCCTGAAAATCTGCCCGATGAGTGTGTATCAGATATGGCAGATATTATTGCCAAAGAAGGTACGGCACAAAAGGTATTAACTAAGATTGAGGAGGTATACAATGAGTGATTATAGCGAATTGATAAGTAAGATTGTAGCAGACCATACTACGGCTGTTAAGATTGAAAAACTCGGTGGTTTATCGCAAAAAGTTACTCAGTCAGACAAACTTGGCTACAATTGGGTTGAGGATTATATTGGCGAAACGCTCGTCAAGCAAACATATGTTGAGCAGACAAATCCTGTCGGTGTTGCCGACAATCCATTTGAGTTTGCTAAGGGTATTATGCTTATCCCTAATGCTTATTACACATACAACGGTAAACGCTATGTATATGTCGGTGCTGAAAGCAAGACAGCAACGGAATGGGATGACGGCGAATTTGAAGAGTTTTAAAAGGAGGGTTTTAAAGCCAAATTATTCGTTATACTGCACAAGTAATATTTCTATTTGCGAAATTATGATGTGTATATTAACGAAATGATAAGGAGGAAAATAATGAAAACCTACAATAAAATATATACAGTACACGCTTGGAAGGACAACAACAAGTTTTTTACTGTAGTTCAGGGCGAGGGAGGCATTAAGTACCCTCGCCTTAAAATTATTGATGACTATGGTTCAATTGATTTAACAGGAGCATCTGTTACTTATACAGTTACCTTACCTCGTGGCTCTGAGGAAATTGTGGACGCTACAATTATTGATGCCAAGCAAGGTATTGTGGAGTTTGAAATCAAAGCATCAATGACAATGTATTCGGGTATTGCTTACGGTGAGCTAAATATTATTTCTGATAGTAAGGTGTTAAAAATTGGTGGTGTTAATCTTACTGTTAGCTCTGCCACGAACGGACACGAGATCGAAGCGAGTGAACAATTTAGTGCGTTATTGAGTTTGTTTGCGAAAATGTCAACACTGTTTCAGGGAGACACATTGTCAATAAATGGAAATAACATCACGCAATCAACAATAACTAATGATAAATTGGCAGACTTGACGGTGGCAAGCAACAAGCTCGCCGACAATTGTGTGACAGCCAATAAGATAGCATCACAATGTATAACACTTGAAAAGATAGACTTAAAGTTATTAAATAAGATTTACAACAATTATGTTACACCTGAAATGTTTGGCGCTAAAGGAGACGGAACAACAGACGATACGGTCGCATTGCAACAAATGTTTACCCAAGCTGGAACAAACAACCAAGCAATTAAGCTTGGTAATGGAAAAACATATTTAATTAGTAACACACTTAGATATGATGTTGTTAGAGCAAATTTTGATGGTAATTTTGCAACAATTAAAGTATCTGATAGTTGCCAAAAACAGGATGAAACATATTACGGTTCTGAGCCAAAAGTAGTGGGAACATGGAGCTTAAATTCGGTTATTACAGTTAATGTAAAATCGGGTGATGATGCGAGATATAATATTGGTTCATTTGGTAATATAATAATCGACTGTAGTGACGGAAAAGCTAAACATGCACTAAAAATTGAGAATGAAGGCAAAACAAATTATTCTCATATTATGCTGAAGAATCCTGCAATGTATGGTATAAGGTGTTATGGCGGTAATGAGGCAACTTATAGTTATATTAGTGGTTCTCGCAGTGGGGTTCAGTTATCAACACAAGAAATGATTACAAGTGGATATTCAAATATTGACGCAAGAATGTTATCAACTATGTTATTCCTCGGTTGTGCAGACACATATGCAACAGACTGTGTTTCGGTAGACTTTGAATGCGGTTTTTTAACCGGAGGAGCGGACAATCATTTTAATAAGTGTCACGCGTGGTGTGCATACAACACAAACATCATGAGTTATTCCACTTCTTTTACGGTTTGGGGTGGTGTTGCTACTTTTAGTCAATGTATGATCGATTCTACAAAATATGGGTTTAAATTCTTTAATGCTGGTAGAGCATTAATCAACAATTGTCTCAACGGATATAATTCGATTTATAAAGACAATATAGACACTTTTGGCACTCCTTATGTGACATACTTTGCAACTGCTTCAGACACGCCAAGCTATAAATCGACAAACAGAGGAACAGGAACTAAAATGACCAATAATGAATGGAAAGCAGATGTTATTGGTTGCAATTTTGACAATTTAGGTCAAGATGGAGACGGTTATATTGGTGTGGATTTTTTGCCAATAAATATGAAAAATGTTCATGTGCGTGCGTTAGATACCGTATACACTAAATCTGAGACTGATGCACTTCTGGCAAGCAAAGCTAACCTTGTTAACAGCTTGAATATTTTTGATTTTGATGCTTGGGCGAAAGGATTACAGGGGCTTACTACTCCAGTTTATAGAGGTACTCTTGACAAAGTGGATTATAACGAAAAATCAATTACTTTTACTGGCACTGAAGCCCGTTCGTACACTAACGGATGGAATTCGGTAGCACCGCAATCTATGAGAATAGCAGTTAAGCCAAATACAAAATATTTATTTTCGTGCTTACCATCGTCAAAAAATTGCGAAGCAGATGTTTTCTTGAATGGAATTACAGCTAATCGCTTTGAGCTAAAGGGGGGCTTTGGTTCATTTACAACGGCAGAGGACACAACTTATATTTTGATTCGGTTTGTTTATTCCGAAATAGGATTTCTCAAGGTTTCGGAAATTATGATTACTGAAAAAGAATCAATCTATTTGCCAAATAAAGTTGCAGAGGGCGTGCCAGAGGTTGCAGACGAGGTTTTTGCATTTGAAAAGACAACCAAAACTTTGCTTGACGGAAAATACGATTCGTCGAACATCGAACTTGGTACAGCTACTCTTACTCCGTACTCTACTCAGATTGATAAAATAAAATCTGCAACCTGCCTTTATGAAAAAATTGGCGATATCGTTATTGTAAATGTCACCGTCATTATGAACGAAACCTCTTTAGGCGGAACATCTTCAATAGCTTTGCTCAATATGCCTTTCTCAAACAAATCGGATGTGATTACATATGATATCGGCATAAGCAAAAACGGCGGTATGTTTAGAGGAGCTGTAACCAAATCGGCTTGGTTGCAGTTTACTCCGCTCAATAAACAGGCTTATAATTTCGTCGCTGATGAGCAGGTAAACTTTTCTTTGACTTACAAAATATAAAAGTAACGGAGGTAAAAATTATGGAATTAAAAGAAAAAATCACTCTTGATATGCTGACAAAAGAAAGCGTTTCGGTACTCAGACAGCAGTTTTTGAACTATAACGGTGTTGATATGCAGGTTGGTGAAAACATCCGCAACGCATACATGAACAACAAATCGGGCAGAGAACAGCTCAGAGCGGTGCTATCGGACGAATACTACAACGCAGTAATGGCAGTGTGGGGCGACAATCCAACCGTTGATGAGCCGACAGAAAGCGAGAATTAAACCATGTGGGATTGGATTTTACAATATTGGTTACAGGTTTTTTCGGCATTATAGTCGGTGTTACAATGACAGCATAGGAATAATGCCCTGCCCATTGAAATAACATCAATAGAAGGTGTTGATAAGAAGTAATATTAATATGGTGATTTAATGAGTAATGAAATAATTGAAATTATTAAAACTATTAGTGTATGCTTTGGCTGTGCTACCGCTATACTGACAGTGTTGACTGCTATCGTCACGCCTCTACGCCGTAAAATAATCGGTTGGGTGCGAAATACAAACAACACTAACGACACAATAGAGAAGCTCAACAAAATTGAAGGAATGTTAGAATCTCATATTGCTCTTGATACAGAGAAGTGGGATATGTCGGTTAAGTTAGCTGAAGCAGTGAAGGCAGGTTTGAGAAATAGTATTTTAGAGTTGTGTGATAAGTGTCTTGCAAAGGGTAGTATCACCTCGATACAAAAACTCAATTTGATTGACCTGTATAAAGAGTATCACAACCTCGGAGGAGACACATATTGTACTGATAGATATAAACTGGCATTACACTTGCCAGAGAAGAATATTTAAGGAGTTGGTTATATGATTAACTGGACAGTAAGATTTAAGAATAAAACATTTTGGCTTGCACTTATTCCCGCAGCACTTCTACTTATTCAGGCGGTGGCTAAAGTGTTTGGCTTTGAACTTGATTTTGGTGAACTTGGCAATAACCTTACGGCGGTAGTAAACACCGTATTTGCTCTGCTTGCAGTGCTTGGTGTTGTAGTCGATCCTACAACTAAGGGTACATCAGACAGCGAACAGGCTATGACCTACGGTGAGCCTAAGTAATTAAATACAATACATAAAATTAGCACTCATCTCTTAATTGAGGTGGGTGCTTTTGTAATTTAAGGAGGTATTGTTATGGCAAAAACAACGGTAGATAAGATTTTAAAAATTGCTCGTGCGGAGGTTGGCACAAAAGCAACAAATGTAAAGCGTTGTAAGTATAATACAGTTTTCTATGGCGCAGAGGTATCTGGCAGTTGCTATGACTGGTGTGCCGCTTTCGTGTGGTGGGTGTTTAAGCAGGCAGGTGCAGACGATATGTTGTTCTGCAAAACAGCTGGTTGTGGTGTACTTGCTCAGACTTTCTACAATAAAGGTAAAATTGTTCGTAGTGGTTATAAAGCGGGCGATGTTGTACTGTTCCACTGGAGCAATGAAGCAAGCACAATTGTTCCGGGTGCTTATGCTGTTGACCATGTAGGTATTATTGAGAGCGTTAATTCAGATGGTTCTTACACTACGATTGAAGGCAATACAGGTGGCGGTAATGGTTCTGTGCTTAGACAGAAGAGATGGGCAAGCTGCATTAGTTATGTATGTAGACCTGATTATATTTCATCAGGTTCAAGTACAACAAATAAGGAGGAAGAAGAAATGATTAAATACGGCGCACACAACACAGCTACGCTTGCGTTCAAGAAACAGTTGATTACACTTTACAATATGGGTATCATCAAGACAAAGGTTGACAGCTCAAGCGGCTTTGGCGATGGCACGCTGAAAGCTGTTAAAGAGGCACAAAAAGCAGGTAAGGTCACAGTTGACGGTATCGTTGGTGAAAAGACCATCAATGCTATCTATCATCTCATCAATGACGGTATCAGAGCAAAAGACAACAAAATTGCCAACGCTAAAAAGGCACTCGGCTGATATACCAAAAGACAACACATAAGTTTGTGCTGTGATACTTTAGGGTACACGGTCTTGGTACTCCTGCAATGTCTTTCGAGCTTGTGGGGTATAATATATTAGTGATCGCCCTGTGATAATCTGAGGACTCACAGGCAATTATGACATTTAGTGTCAGCCCATAATGCTATAATAACATTGTAGCGATGTTGCTTAAAGGGTTTCGAGGTTTACTTTAGAACTCGCTAATATAGTTTAAAGGGAACTTGGATTTATTCAAGTCCTCGTTCTTGGGCAGATTTGTATAGTGGTAACATCTACCTTTAGATGTCAGGAATGCGAACGCAACTACCTTTCTGTAGAATACAGATAAAAAGGGCTTAGATTCTTGGTCGTAGCACGATGCCAGCGACTCAAAATAATTGGACAGCGAGCGAAGATAAGACTATGATTGACCAACATAGAGGAAGATAAAGAGGTGGGTTGGTTTATGGCGTACCAATGGTCATAAACGCCAATTTTGTTTTTTTAGAAAGGGTGTTAAAAATGTCAGTGCTTGCAGTACCGATAAGTCAGCCTTTTGAGGTAGATAAAAATAAAGTTAAGGATTTTGACAATCAGTCTCACCATAAAAAGCAATGGATATTAGATAGAATGTCTAAGTATAATAAAAATGAAATCAAATGGGATTAAAATAATCCTTTTAAATATATTTGACATAAAATAAAATATTTCTTGAAATAAATGTGTTATGATACATTTATGTAATAAAACCCATTGACATATATTGTAAAAAATTGTAAAATGAGAGGTGTCAGGATTGGTTTTTTGGAGGATAATTATGGGTGTTAAAGATATGGTTGCAAAACCAAATAGGACAATGTATCAATATGCGATAAGTGAAAAACTTAATGTTAAGCGAAACATTAAGGTAAGAGAATATTCCATTTTGATGACGATTAGTCCTCGTAAGGGAGAAAACAAGAGGAATGGAAAATAATAAATTAGGTGCTGCAATATTAAAGGTTCATCAAACAGTTGAAGATAATTGGATAGTGTCTTTGTTTTTGGTTAAACTATCAGGTGTATGGTTCTCTTTAATTTTAGCTTTCTTTGGAAACGGATGGCTAACAGAGAATAGTGCAAAAGGACGGTATCTTACAGTTTTGGGGTGGATATTAACTGTAGTCGTATTGTTACTCAATTTAGGCATATCTGTGGTAGATCGCTATTGTGAAATACACACCAAAGATAAAGAGGAGTTGGATAAGATTACAGCAGAGCGGAATTTACTTCTTGAAGTGAATTCCAGTGTAGACACGATATGTAAACACAAGTTACACACACAGATTCATGAAATAGAAAATGTAGTAAGAGGTAGACAAACCGCTCCGTTGATTTACACTAACCCTTGTCGTCAAATCCAAAATATATTAGATGAGTTGTCACGCAGTGTTAGTGTTTTGTTAAAGGACAAAACTCATAGTTTCGCTAAATCAGAAATACACACGAATTTAATCTGTAATTTCCCATTTACCGATAAAGATACTTGGTACAACATTGACGAATATTCGGCTTCGATTTCACACATTATTTCTAATAAACAATCTACTTTTGCTCATTTATTAGACATAGGGCGTCCTTATGTATTCTTTAATGACAAGCAAAAAGCACTTAACGATAGGCATTATTATACTACTAATTTAGACCAAGTTGACGGAAACGGAAATCTTAAAGGTTCAATAGGGTGTTTCTTGCTAACACTTCGTAATTCAAGTGGAGAATATATTAAGGCGATAATTACAATAGCAACCTATAAAAAACATATTGTAGATGAAGATGAATTATTAAAAACACTTGGTAAGAAAGTTGATACACAAAAAGTAATTAAGGACGCTTGCAACACCCTTGCCTATAATATCAATAATAGCCTTGTTGACAATTATAGGAATCGTATTGGTATCGAATTATGTAATTATTATATGCAACGACTAAGTGACAACGGTAATACTGTTAATACAAAATAATTTAGAGAGGTTATTGTTATGATTTTTGAAAACAAACCGCCATTAATTATTGCTGAAAATAAAGCAGAAGAATTTCTAAATATTAAGTCCTCAACAGAACATAATAAGATTATTGAGAAACGAGCAGAATCCCTGCGTAAAGTTCTCAGAGATGAAACAAGATAAGGTATCAAAAAACCATTAGGTTTTGCATTGAGAGGGTTAATGACCTTCACATAGTTTTTAAAATTTTAGGGGTAACTCGATTTGAGTTACCCCTATTTTTTTGTATTTCATAATAAAGAAATAGTTAGGAACATACGAGATACCGTACAATTCCTAACTATCAGTTAAGCATACTTGTATTTTTTTAATTTGTCGTTTTTAGTAAATTTTTAGTAAAGTAACGATTGTATTGTTAAATCCTACAATATGTTGTGATAATACGGATTTACAGTTCTATATATTGCGTTTTGCTCTTTTTTAAAGCTTATTTCTATTATAAAACAGAACAGAAAATAAGTCCGTTGCACGCACAATATATAGATATATTAACTTAAATCACCACAAGATATAATACCTTCAGTTTGATATATAAACAAAAACTTCTTATATCTTCTCATATCTTCTTATTTTACTATCTTCATTTTTAGTAAAAATTTTAGTAAATTAGCAAATTAGGATTTAATAATTTAAAAAATGCTAAATTTACCCTCAAGATTGTTAAAAGATTCTTGTTTTTTGTCAAGGGTAGCTTCGTTATAAATATCCATTGTGGTGGTGATAGCTGAGTGTCCCATGATTTCTTGAATAATCTTAATGTTCGACTCGTTTTCACACATACGAGTACAAAAAGTGTGTCTTAAAATATGTGCTGTGAAATGGGGTAGCAACAATGGTTCACGATTTTGAGCTAAAGCTAACTTGTTTTCTTGTGTATTGTAATCATTAACAATAAGTTTAATTGTACTGTTTATAAGCTGTGGTAGGACTACATGATGTTGTTTATTGCAAAATACAAAATTTGAGTAACTATCTATGGTGTCAAAATTACCGCCTTTTATTTTTTGCCTTTCGTATTCAAACAATAAACTTTTTTTTACATCTGTAAGCATTGGAATTATTCTTTTACTTGTAGATGTTTTCGGGGTAGAAATGTACACCACCCTTTTGTTTACCTTGTTGTTGGGTTTGTAATTAAGGCTATGGTTAATATTGATGGTGTTATTATTAAAATCACAATCATCCCATGTTAATCCAAGACATTCTCCTATTCTGCATCCTGTTCCTAACAAAAATGTAAAAATAGGAAGCCAATAATTATATTTTTTTCTGTTTTTCGTAAATTCAATAAAGGCATTTTGCTCTGATATTGTTAAAGCGTGTCGTTTTAGTGATTTATCATGATAGTTTTTATTGATCTCTGATATAATGCCGTCAGTTGGATTTACTCTAATATAACCATCTCGCACTGCAATTGTAAAAAGCGGATGCATAACAGTGTAAATTTGCTTGACACTGTTAGATTTGAATTCTAAATCAAAGATTAAATGGTTATAATATTTTTTTATGTCCGTATACTTAATGTCTGAAATTTTTTTTCTTCCTATTGTATCCCAAATGTATTTATGATATAGGTATGTGTAAAAGGTTACTGTGGAAGATTTTAATTCTGGTTTTTGTTCTATCCATTTTTCAAACAAAGCATTAAGTGTTGTTTTATTTGCTTGGTATGAATCAATCTTATCTTGTAAATCTTTTATTATTTCTTTTTCTAACTCCCTTAGACATTTTCCGTTTCGTTTTCCTTTAGGTGTTCTATCTGTTTGTGTGAGACACCAACTGTACACAAAACGAGTAGTCCCTGAAAAGTCAACATATCTGTACATATATCTACCATCAGCTTTTTGATATTCGCCTCTATTTAAAAGACGATTTTTTGTATCACGCCTTTCTGCCATATGTGTCATCCTTTCTTAATTGACAAAAGAAACTGTAATACAAGTATACAGGATAATTTTACTACACAGCTATCACTTCTGTCAACGATTTTTCATATTTGTGGTCGTTATTTTGCTAAAAATTTACTTTTATAGATAGTTTTGCTCTGCTATCCATTTTTCAAATTGTATCCGTTTAATTCTTGTTCTATTGCCTACAAATATCACCCAATCTAAACTCTTATCATCTTCTATTATTTTGCGTAGTCGGTTTTCTCCGAGCATAGAATATTCAGCAGCTTCCTCAATTGACAAACATAATTTTTGGTTTGGTAACAAATTCAACTTTTTAATATTATCACCTGCCTTATAAGAGCAGAGTTGTTTTTGACAACCCTGCTCTAAATTCTTTATGTTGTTAGTTATTTACTTTTCAATCAATTTCAATACGCTTTTTAGCGTTGCTTTCTTGCCGTTCAACTTAAATTCATACCCATTTTTGTTCATGCTTTTAAGCTGACTTTCCGTTGGCAAACAACTTGTATCACTACACATAAATTTGCCTTGTCCGTCTTTATAAACTTCAAACAACATTCAATCCGTTCCTTTCTCTATCCTCTTTAATAACATCCATTTTGTCCTCTCGGTCAATGTAATCCACAATTAGTTGTACGGCTTTATCGTACCCCTTTTGGTTGCCTTTAATAATTTCATATGGGATATTCTTGTCAATTAGCATTGATTCAATTCGTGTACCTATATTATTTGCTTCAACTTCGGTTTGTAATCTGCCATTTGGATTATATTTTTTAACAGGCTTAACAAAGAAATTTAAGTTATCAAAGAGAGAACTAAATGCTTCGGCGGTATCGTTTACACACTTTTCAATGGATTGTGAGGGGTAAAAACCACACTTTTCAAATCTGTTATAAATTTCGGTCAATAGGATTGGCGAGTCAGTTACAATTACTCTAACCTGATTTCTTAGTCTCCAAAATCTTTGTGAGTGTAAACCAAGTATATATAATTGGTTAGTTAAGGCAGTATCATTATGCTCCCATACTATATTTTTAGCCGTTTCGGTTACAAGTTCCGTGTCAATACCCCTCATTTTCAACTGACTAAATATATAAGCAGCCCCTGTGGATTTACCACAGGAAGGCTGACCATAAAGATTAACTACAATCGTTTGTTTATTCATTCAATTCTCCCGACTTTTCCCATTCGATGACTTTCCACAAATTAGCAATTTCTGCAATGCTTACTTCTTTATTGTCAATTTCTACAATTGTACTTCTTTTACCACAGTCTGTTTCCCATACCCAATATGATACCCAAGTATAGCCAAATTCATCAGGTTTGAGATTTAAACCCTTTTCAAGACAGTCAATCAACTCATCTTCCATAATAAGTGTATGACAAGGAAGAAAAGACATATAGTCAAGAGATATTTCGCCATATTTATTTTCGAGGTCGCTAATTTCATCTTCAAGTTCATGGATTCTTTGAATTTTGGTAAGATATTTTTCAAAATCGTTATATGTAATCACAGTTATTCCTCCTTACTGCTTACCTGTTGAGCCAAAGCCGCCACGACTTTTTGTGTCAAGACATTCTACTTCTGTAAACTCAAAATCAGGCTGTTTCTGCGTGATGCGAAACTGACAAATTCTATCGTTCTTATGTATGGTTGTATCTCTCATTGCAATTACGGGCATACCCCACTGGTCGTTATCACCCGAATAAGAGTTATCAATTACTCCCATATGGTTTGTCTGAATAATGCCATAGTTCTTGTAAGTGCTACTTCTTGGCACAATGTGAGCTTCATAGCCAAACGGCAACTTCATTCCTACTCCGAGTGGAATAATAGTAAACTCACCCTTTTTGAGTGTGACATCTTTGGCTGATCTCAAATCAACCCAATCTCCGTTTGGAATTTGTTTAATCTTTTCGATGTCTGTAAAGTATTTAATTTTAATTTCCATATTTGTTCTCCTTAATTATTTTTTATCGCTAAACGCTTTGACAATTGCAGATATTATACTGAGTAGTGAACTAAAAATTGTGAAACCCCATACTGCAATAAAACATCCGTTAGGCACTACAACTCCATTTGCGTTGAGTAAATAAAGCGATATAAGAAAAAATATCATTCCCATATATTTGTCATCCTTTCTGTGTTAATCAATCACATCCACATAGTTATACAAAATATGCTTTTGCTTTTCTGAATCCGAACCAAATATAACATCAAGGTGATAATGTCCCATATACCAATGTTTATAATCCAACTTGTCATCAATGTGCTGTAGGTATTCGGTTAAAGTATCCGGACTATACCCCTTATTGATACAACTGGCGATAAATTCGGTTGGAGCACAGTGCGTAATTACACAATCTACCTTCCAGTTGTGCTTATCAAGATTTGCCAACCCTTCCTGCATCTCAGCTTCATTGGGCAGTTCTTCTTCCCACCAATCAACATTCTTTGTGCGATACTGTATGTCGTGGCTCGATGCACCGCCCATTGTAAAAAATGTTTTGCCATCAATTTCAAACACTTGTCCACGCATTAGATGATAAATATTATCTTCAATCTGATGTACCTTTCCACCCCACTTTTTAGTTATAGGGTAACAATTCAGCAAGGGGAATTTTTCGTGGTTTCCATCTACAAACAGGGTTGTCCACGGTTTGTTATTAAGCCAATCTCGCCAATACATTTCAGAATTTCCATTATTCCACACTAAGCCAAAGTCGCCACAAATAATTAGGTAATCATCTCGTGTTAGATTGTTGCCCATTGGAAATCGTTTGGAACTCAGTTTGTGTATGTCATATTCACCATGTAAATCTCCAGTAATGTAAAACATCGAACACTCCTTTAGTTATCAATACTCATTGAATATCCAATCATAGGAGCTGACAAAAAGTATGATACAAACTGTCTCATAACTGTTTCTAATTCATCAACCAACACCCCATTATAATGTCTGCCTCTGCACTTACCACATAAGATATCACCTACTGAAATTGGGGTGGGAATTTCAATTTTGTGGTTATTCGCAATTTCTTGTACATATTTCTTTAGTACATCGTTATGTACAAGAATTGGCTGGTTTGTTTCAGCACTTTTTAAAATCAACTGATATGTCTTTCCTGTTCCTCTTGGCATAATAAATTTTTCCATTTGTTTGTTCTCCTTTTAAATCCTAAATTTTATTCTTCCACCTTCATATATGTTTCCTCGAAGATATCCTGCCTACAAGCATAAATCTCACCTCTGACACCCTGAACTATGTAACTATTTAAGCCACATTTCATCTCGCCTTCAAGTGTGTGGATATATAAATCTCCTTCATCTTTGTAATAAAGTAAGCCATCTTCATACGCTTTAATTGCCCATTTGGGGATACAATATTCCCCGTTTTCGATAAAATCGCCCTGATACTGAAAAGCTTCAATCGGTATTGTTTTTTTGATGTATTTCATATATACCTCCTTAAAAATGACTTCCTATCTGCACACCCCACATAATACCAATATCTACGAGTACAATAAGGTATGTGTACCAATAAATGTTTTGTAATGCTTTTTTGTTTGGATATATAGTTTTATGTTCGTAAACAGTAGCACCTATGTTAAGTGCTACACATACCAGTAGCACTATAATTGTTATCATATTAACAATAATTCGCATATTATTCTCCTTTTAGTTAATCCACTTAACAATCGTGTCCCCTTTATATCCCTTTTGCCACACATACCAAGCATAAGCTACAGCACTACCACCACCTGCTCGCATTTTATCAAATTCTCCATTTTTGGCACACAAAAGTCTTGAGCTTGATACATAAATTGTTTGTGGCGGAACAGTGTCAAATAATTTTCTTCGTTTCTTACCCTCAAGAAATTGCAGTTTAAGAAACATTGCCACTTTGTTGCCTTCTGTAACTGTATCTAACGCTTTCTCAACAAACTCATAAGCGTATTTATAAGGCGGATTTGTAATAATGCTACCGTTCCACGAATCAGGTTTTGACTCTGTTAAGAAATCAAATGTTTCAGACATTCCTCCGTCACGATAAATTAAGTCTGTTGACTTAACATTGTAACCGTGAGCCTCAAATACTTTAGACAAATGACATTCTCCACAAGCACATTCCCAAATGTCAGGAGCGAAATCTTCTACTTCAAGTAGAAGTTCAGCAGCTTTAGGTTCTGTGGCATAATAATCATTTGTTTCTCTTGCTTTGTCTGTATGGTTAGAAGCACCTAATGTTGTATAAATGCTTTTACTATTTCCTGTCCAATCTTTCAAATAATCTCTCCTTTTAAATATTTAGCATAAGTTTTCAATGTGTTTTCAAAAAATCTATCCCATTCGTTTGATAAATTGTATATGTTTGACTTCTTCATCAAATCAGTGTTCAAAAACATATTTTCAACAAAAACAACTAGTGGTATTTTATCGACCAACACAAAATTCTTGATATTGTGAAACACAATCCAAGCTTCATTTCTTAACACAATGCTTCCCCAACTATCAGAATACATAAATTTATCTAAGTAATTTTTGTCGCAATTAAAATATCTCTGTAATCTATATGTAAGCGATGTACCTATGTCTTTAGGGGCAGGTCTATGCGATTTAGAAAAGAAATCCCTATGTTTTATCCATAAGTCATTGTCCTTTACAAAACAATGACACTTGCATTTATTCGGTATAAAGTCAACAATAAAACTCGATTTAATACCTTTTAGTTCTACTGGCTTAACAAGTTTTGGTTCTCCGTATAACCTATATGAATAAATTTCGCAATAAGGCGAGCCGGAAAAGTATTTTTCACAAACTTTCTGTGGTGTTGACATTTCATATGTACAAGGTAACACTTTACAATCATTAGAAACGAACTGATAGTCGGTATAATCAAAATAACTGTCATCATTACAGTCTTTAATCAAACGGAATCTCAAAACCCCATATGCTGTATCTGTTTTGTACCACTCACGATCACAATTATTGTTTCGATGTTGAATGCCTTCTAACATTGCATTTTTCAGCATTTTGTTAATATACGATAAGTAGTCCCTATTCTCATAAAGTGTTACATTCTCAACGACTTCATCTTTAAAACAAGTTATTGCATCCGTTTCGGTTTTGGCATACACGATTGGTTCATACTCTTTATCTTTTAGTTTTAATTTCCATCGTTTCATTGATTGTTATTAAATGTCGAGTTCCCTTTCTGACAGAATTTCTCTTGCTAATCTCATTGCGGAACTGTGAGCGAATTTACCAAAGTCGTGACCAACCATTTCAATAACATCTTTTTCTTCTTTAAGACAATCATAATAAATGTCTTTTCCAATATTTTTAGCAATTATTCCCATTTCTGTATTGCTCCAATTTTCAGGTATAACTCCATTATCAACCATTTTATGTATAAGTTTACGAACTCTTGCTTTAGTAACAACCGTGCTTACTAAACGCTGATTCTCCGCTTTTTTGGCTAATGTGTCTGTGTCAACCATATGACTTTGTTTGTGTCCTTTCGTTTCACAAAACTGTTCACATACAAGCTTCACATAAAACGGTAATCTTGTGTTTGGATTATTTAAAGTTGTTTGGTTTTTTACAACTACACCTTCTCCGTATTCGCCATCCATTTGTGTTTTACCGATATAAGATTTCACATCGTCCCAATTCGTAAATCGACCTTTATAAAAGACAGGAACAAATGTAAGATTAAGCTCTCTTACGATTTTTTCTGTTTCCGTTTGTTTTAGATACTGTTGTATGTTGGTGTCATATACATCATAGCAATATGCTTTATGGTATTTGTCATCAGGATATTTTACAGTATGGGGTACAAGCCACTCCATAAACAATATAAGATTACTTCCCAATACCGTTTTAATTAATTCTTTATCAAGTGTTTGAGACCAATTCCAAGCCCCTCTTAGAGTGTTGGTTGCGTTCAATTCCTTTCTACGACTAAATGCTTTAATGTTATCACTTTCGGCATCGTAACGAATTGAAAAGTTCGCTCCATCAATTTTTTCTTGAATTACGATTTCATCGCCTTCCGAAAACGCATCTAAATAATTAGGTTTAAGTCTCTCAATATCTAAATAATGTTTTTGCTGTATAATAATCAATCCTTTCTCGGTTTTCTTCCACAACTGTATTTCTCAGGGCAATATCCAAGTGTCTCACATTTTGGTTTCATCACCATTGGAATTAATGTTGCCCATTCTTCTGAATAGAATTTTAACTGCTTTATATATTTGTTAAAGAGTTCTCTATACTCCCAATACGCTCTCGAACACATTCTCTGTTCTGCCATACTGATAACGCTTCTAACATTTCGCTTATCTACAATTTTAGTTGCCATACCCAACGGAAGTAACATTGCGGCATCCTCTCTCTTGACACCATTTTCTTCAAGATTTTTAAGTGTGTGACTGATAGTGTCAATAGCATTGTTGTACCAAGCTTTCTGTTCTTCAGTCTGTACTGTTTTGGGAACTATGTATTCAAAGTTATCGTAGTTGACATATCTTGTGCTACTTTGAAGTCGTGTAGGACTGCCGCCAATATGTGTATACCATTCTCTAATTACTCTTGCCGAGTAATCTTCAATAATTGCTTCAATATTTACAAATTCAAACACTCTACCGTGATTAGATTTAATACAATCAAGACCTCGTTTGTAGTTTTTTTCGCTGTCTGTAATATCTTTTCCCCAACATATACCTGCTCGTCTGCCCATTAACGAAATTGGATCAATGGTTGTTTCTGGTAAGATTGTAATTTTACCCATTTAGTTTTCCTTTCTATGTATTTTTTTATCAAAACAAATTGCATCCTTGTTCTATAAATTCAATATTTTTTTGTCTATACTCTTCGATAGTTATACCAAATTGTTTGCAAAAACATTTAGCACATAAAACTTCTCTATTGTCTGGTTTATTTTCAAATCGACCACATAACTTATAAAACATGGCAATTTGGTTTTCCTTCATTGCACAACCACAATTTCCACAAATTCTATTAAAATATTTTTTAGCCATATCTTCTGAGAGTCCTTTAAGTTCGGCATACCATCTCACATTTTCTTTGGTCGGCTGCCTTTTTAGAAAATCATTGTTTTTACATACAGGTCTTTTCCAAGCTCCATCTATCCACTCTTGTTTGGTATACCCTAATCTTTTAGCTGTGGTTATATCATACTGTTGCTGTGCAGCCTTAACAAACCATTCATATTGATATGGCTGATGTATCTTTATTAATTCATCTTCATAGTTTGAAGAATAAGGACAGATTACACATCCAACTCTACTTGCACCATTTAAGTATCTCTGGTTAATTGGTAGATTCTTTATCATTAGTAGAAGCCACACATCTACATTTTGTAAATCTATAATCGGAGCTAATTTAATCCATTTTTTTGGAAAACACGAAAATCCAAATAAAGATTTATCAAAATCATAATCCATAAAAAATTCATATTTTGCTCGTTTAGTGCTTTCAAACTTTCTAATACCTAATACCTGTGCAATTTCTGCTTCTTTGTTAAATACCTTTTGTGCTTGTCCTTCTTTATACACGGAACAACAGGATCGTCTAAATACTGAAGGCAGCATGTAATTCTTATCTTGTATCCATTGTCTCCATCCCGTCTTTGGATTTACAATTCTAATATTGGGAATTTGCTTAATTCTTTTATATACATCTGCTGTTTCGTTTGAAGTATTGAAAAATACAAATTCATAATCAGGTGTAAAACCAATAATATCTAACATATCATTCCAAATAGCCATTGTGAGTTCACTATCTTTACCACCTGAATGATTTATCTTATATGTCTTTTGGGGATTGTTTTTTACATAATCAGATAGTCTGTCTACGCATTTATTATATAAATTATTTACTCGTTCTTTTTCACACTCTAATGTATCTTTCAGTGATACAGGGGTGTAGTCTTTAAATAAAGACCTGTTATCTTTTAATACAGAAAATTCTCCTCCATTTTCAACTTTAAATTTCAGTAAAGATTGTGAAGAATATAAATCCGCCCAAACAGTTTTTGTATTGCCACCATATATCCAACACGCATCTGGAAGAGGTGCAATTTGAGGCAATCGTGATTCGATAAACTTTTTTTCTTCGGCAAAAATTGGCTTTGCTTTATATCTGTTAGTTGCTATCTCTGTTGATTGTTTTATTTTACTCATTACACCATCCTCTCTATATCTGATAAGTTGGAAATAATAATTGTGTTCGTGTCTTTGTTATGTATCACTTTGGCATCGGTGTCTAAATGTAAGATTAGAGATTTGCTTTTTGCTCTATAAGGATGAAGAATAATCTGTGTAACAGTGTTAGTAAATAACTTAAAGCGAGAACTTTTGTGTTCGATAACCGACAAATCAATCGCCTTAGTTTCAATATAAACTTCATTACACCAAATTAACCCATTATCAATATCAATATTGTTTGTCATAAAGGTGCTGAGTTGTGATAACTCAAAATCTACCGTTAAGCCGTTTTCCCCAATAACCGTTATGTATGGTTTAAATTTAAACATTTTCAACCTCCTTAAAGGATATTTTGTCTGTCAGCATTCTACTTTCAAGACACATCTTGTAAGTACACATTGCTTCGAGTTGTCTTGAATAGATTGCCCTTGAGGGCTTTGGGACAAACGAAAGTTGTCCGTTGTCCCATTTATTGAGAAACACCCTCAGTTTACTAATCCTATCTACGAGTTCTTTGTACTCGGATAAAAGTCTGGTTTTATAGTCGTTCATTTTCATCTCACCCCTCAATTGTCTTTATTTCAAGCGTTGCTTCGTTAGCAAACTCAATGTAAATATAACGAGCTCTATATTCTAAATAACTAACTAATTGTGTTGGTGGTATTTCGTTGGTAATCAATGCCGATATAATAGTCTTAATTGCTTGGTCAAATTCATTCTCTGATATTGTCAGTGATATGCCTGCGTTAGGGTTGTCCTGTACAAAACTAAGTAAGGACTCATAATCAATGTTCTTATGCAAAACTAAGCTCCTCCTTTGGCTTATACTTTTCCTTATATGAACCGTGCTTGTTTGTATGTTTAGCAAGCATTTCCCATTTGCTATCTTCTACCAATTCATCAACAAGTATTTCGTCATAAGCGCCCCTAAAATCGTCTGTAATCAACGAATCTTTGCAGAGAGTAATTGTGCCTGTTGTAAAAGAAATGAGGTCATAGGTTAAATATGACGAAGTATTTAAGTATGTATCACTCATAATCGCCTGTTCGAGAATTGAAACAGAAATTTCATCAAAATCTTTGTTATCCTTAAGAACAATAAGGTAGTTGTAATTTTCATTACTGCAACGCTCAATTGCTCTTTTAAGAGTTCTATCTGTTAAATAGTAAATCATATATATCTCCTATCTTTTATCATCATACGAGCCACCCTTTTGTGACAATGCGGACAATCTGTTATATATGCTAAGTCATCTGAAGTTGCTATCAGTTTGTAGTCATCCTTATCTGCGACAAAAACACAGTTACATCTCAGACACTTAAATTTGATTATAGGCAATTTGAAATTACCTTGTCTAATAATTTGAATCATTTCATTTACCTCTGTTTATAGGATTTATAGAATTTATCCATTGCACTATGCAGTTTGCGTACACAATAGCGATAATAAACATTTTCATTTGCTGCAAAGAAATAACTTCCTCTGTATGCGTGAATAACATCTTCTACATTGTTTCTTTGCACACCTTTTGCCTGTAAAAGCTTTCTAAGTCTCTTGTGTGTCATTACGATCTTCCTTTCGTTGCATTTGCAACATATTAAAATCTTTCTTTTAAAAATACTCTTGAATTTCATGTCCACACCACGGACACCGAATATACATACAGTTATCATATATAAGGTCTCCACGATGTGTTTCATTGATATTAAAACGAAATAGACAATGACATCTTGAACATTCTTTTTTGTACATTGTTTCAATTACTTGCAATTCAGGTTTGCCTTGCTTAATAATTTCCATAGTTTCACTCCTCTAAAACTCGTGTTTTATTTGTCATTTTTTACACCTCAACAATAATATCTTCACAAAACAGCAGGAACTTCAAAACTGCAAAATTCATATAAACCAACGATTTCACTTAATACTTCAGCACCACACATAATCATATCAATAGCATTGCTTGAAAGGTTCTCACTATCTGTAACACAAACTGCAACGCTCTCTTTGCCATTAGTATTTCGTGCCAGAACCATATCTCCTTTATTAAGAGATTCGTCATCTGGAACTTTGTATGTATATCTTTTTGCATTTTTATCTTGTAAATGTCTTACTTGTACAATGTTCATTTATCGTTCTCCTTAATCTATATAAACTGTAATTAAGTTACCCAATTTACGATAACCGAAACAAAGATTACCACCATCGCAAATCAGAGCCTGTTCATCGTCTGTGAAATTGAACGGATTACTTAACACTTTGTATGTAATATTGCCGTAGCCGTATCCATTCTGTGTGTAACACATATAATTCTGTAAATCATCTTGTGTAACATCGTACTTCTTTGTGTGAAAGTTTAACCAAATCAACTTTGCTTTTGGTGCAAGTTTCTTATGTGTTTCAAGATTTTCTTCACGAAGTTCATTTTCATTAGGCTTAAAAGCCCAACCTACATTTATCAATGAATTGCCTCCTCAACAATTTTAGTGCGTGAAACATACATTCTTCTGCGCTGTTTGTCCTCGATTTTTCTGGTTTCACCCAGTACCTTCTGTAACGATTTCAACACATCAGAATGTGACTGAATCCATTCTGCTAATGGAGCATTAAGTTCAACACTATCTTTTGCTTTCCTACGGTTCTCTCTGACTTTCATTAAAGCTTTTCCGAGTTTTGCGGTGTCGTGATATGACACATCTTCAAGTTCAAGTTTATGTAAGATGTCTTGCGTTTCGTAATCGTGTAATGATTCGTTTTCGGTATTGCTTTGATAATCTTCTGTTGTCTGTGTAAAAAAGTTGATTGTATCTTCTAATTCTTTAGCTGTTTTGATTTTCGTCATCTCCTTTAATAATTTGTGATTAAAACCTCCGTTGAACTGTTACCTGTTTTCACCTTAGTGTGGTAGTTGCAATTATTGTAATCTTTAATTAGATAATCTATTTTATTTGCCGTGTTGCTTCCTCTATCCTTTGTTACTTTCTCTATCCTTTCTTTTGCTATATCAAAATATTTTTCTTCAATTTCTATGCCGATAAAGTTTCGGTTGGTATTTACACACGCAACACATGTTGAACCACTTCCCATACAATTATCAACCACTATTTCACCCTCGTTGGTGTATGTCTTAATCAGATATTCCAACAATTCAACAGGTTTTTCAGTTCTGTGTTTTGCAATACTTGGGTGTGGTTTACTAAATGATAATATACTTGTAGGGTACTTTTCTGTGCTACCTGCTCTACTATCATCTGTCACATGAAATTCACCATAGTTTCGATTTGTATGTTCTTTATTTTTATAAGAAACACCTTTACTGTGTAGAGGTTTACCCTGTGTAAATTGTGGATTGTATGTAGGTAATTTTTTATAAAATACAGCAATCTGTTCGTGTTGTCTTAAAGGCATACGCTTTGCGTTAAGAAAACCACTTATTAATTGTTTATCCCACACCAAATCATATCTAAATAGTTTACGATTGCTATTTACCAAATCAACATAAAATGTACTTTGTCCAAATAAAAGTATTGCACCATTATCTTTTATAATTCTTTCATAATGTTTCCAAAGTTTATCAAAAGGGATTATAATATCTTTCTTATTTTGAGTAACACCGTAAGGCAAATCACACAATATCATATCAATGCTTTTATCTGGAATATCTTTCATCAATTCAAGGCAATCGCCTTGTAATAATTTACTAATTAGTTTCACCGCCTTTACTAATAAAAGAATTCTTTAATCAATTTATAATAAGTTTTTTAGATTCCATAATGGAATAAAACTCACTTGCTTTTATTTCCGTTAAACCTTCTGGAGCATTGAAATCACCTTCAGATGAAAATGTGCAATAAATAACATTATCTAAATCAAACAATCTCCATCCACACTTAAAACAACCAATTGTAAAATAGAATGGAACATAAGGTTTATGTGCATTTTCTGTAAGACCATTTTCTTTACATAATGAAGCCCATTCTTTATTAAGAGGATTTCTTAATTTGAACTTGCCCGGAGTATCAGATATAAACCCATTTGCAAAATTCTTAATATCCTCGGCATCAGGGTCAATCCACAACCTTGTAACAGTTGGATAGAATGAGTTGGTATGAATATTATTTCTTACCGAAAAATCTCGAAATAAGTCAGTAATCTTATTAACAATTTCTAAATATTCAAGATATTTTTCGCCAAGAGCACTGTCATTCGATACGATATAAAATTTTTCCATATATATTCTCCTAATTTAATTATCTGTTTCTTTGTATGTTTCATAGTTAGTAATTAAAACTTCAACACTGCTATTTGCCGATTTATCTTTTGTTTGATAATTACAATTTTTATAATCCATATTTAAATAATGAACATTATATTTTTTAGACCATTCTTTTAAAATATCGTTGCTTTTACCTTTGTGTTCTGTAACATTCGACAAAGCAAATTTGCCACCTTTTGAGTTAATAATATCAAGTAAATTAAGAAGCTCTCTCTCATAATCTTCTGACCATTTACAAAAATAATCTCGTTCATATCCACCAACAGTAATAAGATAAGGAGGATCACAATAATAGAAAGTGTCATTAAATTCTGGCGAATCTAAATTCAAATTATGGAAATCGCTGCTGTAAAAACTAATATTTTTCTTGTCGATAGCTTCTATGTATTTTACAAGTTTATCCTCTAACGACTTAGAGAAGTAAGACCTGCTTGCACCAGACGGCATATTAAACTCTTTATTCTTATTAAAGGCTATTTGATAGTTGAATGCGTGAGTAATTAAGCAATATAAAACTACTGCATTTTCTCTATCAAGATTATCTTTCAGATTTGTATTATAGTAACTTCTTAAATTAAGAAATTCTTGCTTACTAAACTTGTTTAATTTGTATGTATCAATCATTTCTTTAACTTCGTCTACAAATTTGCTATCAAGATTTCTGAAGATATTAACGAGTGGTTTACATTTGTCGTTATACACAACCTGTTTTGCATTCACATTTAGTGAAACTTCTCCACCCCCCCCGAACAAATCTACAAATTTATCAATTTTCTTCGGAAAGAGAGGTAGAATCTGAGGCAGCAATTTATATTTACCACCAATATAATTAAAAGGATTTTTCAAATAATCTATATTTACCATCTCCTTATCGTGTTACTACTTGTCCTGATTTCAAACTTTCTTGAACTTTGATTACTCTTTGGTTTGATGAGCCACACCAAGCAAGAGAAATATCTTTTTGTGACTCATCATATTTACCGTCAACAAGGATGTCTATATAAGGTAAGATTTCGTTTACAATAAACTTAGATTTCAATATCTGTTCGTATGTATAACCTGTATATAGCCATATTGTTTTGCTTGGTAATTTGGTCTTGACCGTTTTTACAATATTAGATACTTGTTGTTGATTTGCTTGCTCTAATGGGTGTCCACCTGAGAGCGTTAGCCCCGATATATAATCAGGACTTAACGCTTCAAGCAATTCAGTCATAGTGTCATTAGTAAATGGTTGTCCGGCTGTAAAATTCCAAGTTGAAGGATTTTGACAGTTGTAACAATGAACGGTGCAACCGCTTACCCATAGCACAACTCTGACTCCAATTCCATTGGCAATATCGTGTTTAGTGATTTTGATGTAATTCATTTACTACCCATTAAAGTGCTTGACTCTCATTTCAACTTCTTCTTGTTTTCCTTCGTTAAATGCTGTTTGGTAGTTTCCTGTTAAATACCCCGTAACTCTACGCAATCTGCGAATATCTTTGCATCCACACATCGGACATTTATCATTGATTTCGTCAGTATATCCACAATTACAGCACATATCATTTGGCACATTGATGGCGAAATACGGAATGTCTTTATCCATTGCGTAATTAACTATTGTCTCTAATGCTTTGAGATTATTTTTTACCCCAGCGTCCAATTCACAATATGTAATACATCCTGCACTTGAATATCCAGTCAGTTGCGACTCAATATTAATTTTTTTAAACACGCTCATCTTTTTCCAAACAGGCACATGAATTGAATTAGTAAAAAATTTCTTATCTGAGACATTTGGGATTGTGCCATATTTTTCTTTAAAACGAGTCATTGCAGTAAAGCACAGATTTTCGGCAGGTGTGTAATAAACGCCAAAGTTTAATTTATATTGTGCTTTAAATTCCTTACATCTATCTTTAAACAATTGTTCGATTCTTTTAGCTAAATCCATACCTTTTTCGCTTGTATGGTCACAACCAATGAGAATTTGTAAGGTTTCAGCCAAACCTAACTGTCCTACCGCCAATGTGCCATGCTTTAAAGCAGAAATAATATTCTTACCGTCATATCCTTCCATAACTCCATTTTCGTACATAAATTTTGCAGATTCAGAAGGCTGAGATGCTATGTATTTAAATCGCTCAATAAGCATATCTTTTGCTTCGTGAATTTTCTTATCAAGAATTTGCATAAATATATCTATAATCGAAAAATTATCTGTCTTTTGTTGAGCTTTCTCTTTAGCCTCCATTGCAAGTGTAGGCAAAATAATTGTTACAGGGCAAATATTACCTCGTCCGTCTTTAAGCTGATTAAAACCATTAATGTCGTATCCATTAGCTGTCCTGCACCCCATAGTTGAAAAATAGGTACTCGGATCGTTTTTGTCATATCCTTCGTTGCCGCTCCAGTCAACATTGGCATAATTCGGATACAGTCTCAATGATGTTGATTTCAAAGCTAACTGGAATAAATCATAGTTTGGATCGCCTTCTTGTCGATTTACTCCTTTCATCATTTGAAAAATACCGCAAGGGAATATTGATGTTTTATGTAGCTTTCCTATGCCATTAATAGAGACTTTAAGCAAAGCCTTTGTCACCATTCTGCCTTCTGGTAAAGTACAAGTACCATAGTTAATTGAAGTGAACGGCAATTGATTTCCACTCCTGCTTTGTAATGTATTAAGGTTATGATACATACCTTCTACCGCCTGCAAAACTTCTTTCTTTGTCATATCCATTGCGTATTGGTATATGTCACTTTTAAAAGACATATAGAAAAGACTTGTGATTGATTCGTTTTCTGGTTTAAAACTACCCTCGTGTTTATTAGCATCAATTTTAGCAAGATATTTTAAACCGTCCTTAAAGTGTTTCCAAAAACTTTTTCTCACATAAGGAATCATTGTCCAATCTAAATGTGTTGCCGATACTCCGCCAAACTGTTGTAAACTTTGTAACTGAAAAATCACGGCTACCAATTGAAATGCTGTACTAACTGACTGTGCTGGTCTAACATCGGTTTGTCTTGTATTAAAACCATTAGCTAACAATTTATCAAAAGGAATTGAAAGACAATTGTGATCTCCTACCGCATAATGGTCTAAATCGTGAATATAAATTTCATTATTAATATGATTGTTTTTAGCCATATCAGACATACAATAATTCAAAGCATAGTCTTTTGTAACAGCACTTGTTACTGCCCCCATACGACCACCAAACGATGCTTCATCCACATTAGCATTTTGATTTTCTATATTTTTGGCAAATAACTTATCGGAAATCTCTTTAGCTAACTTATTATTCTTTTCACGAGCCTTCGTTCTCTCGTTTCTATAAACTATGTATGCCTTTGCCACATCTTTGCAACTGCTTGCCATTAACTTTTTTTCTACAATATCCTGTATTTCTTCAACAGTTAGATTGTGATTAAGACTTTCGATTTCTGTAGCTATTTTATTAGCAAGAAAAGTTTCGTTCGTTCCTACGCTACACATTGCCTTCCTAATAGCAGAAACAATCTTTGATTTATCAAAATCAACTTCTCGACCATCTCGTTTAATTACTTTCATACCTATCACCCATTCTTCCTGAGGATATCACCAAATGTAAGATGACTAAAGTCAAGCAGGTTATGACAATTGTTACAAGGTGTGCTTACTGGACTTCTATCCTTAAGTGTGATTTCATTTACAGATTTGCAGAAAGGACATTTGGTAAGTATTTGTACACCACATATATTCATAAAATTCCTTGCAAGAGGATCAACAACATTATAAGCTATATATGTACGAATAATATTGTCCTCATCTATGTATGCACTTTTAGTGTTCTCACATACATTGTCATATTTATGTATAACTGGTGCTGTTGTCATAGATGCTTCATCGTTGTCAACTTTGTTTGCCTTTATTCCATCAATCAAACCTTTGACATAATCGTAACCTTCAACTTTGTGTGGATTATCTTCTGCATTTTTTACGAATAAAACATCAATTTTATGTGCATTTGCGTACTCAATTTCCTTGATAACACCTGTTGAATCGTACCATTTTTCGCCTGTCACCCATATTTCATCACACTCTGCAAGCTGATACAGACAAAGCTCAAGTCCATCTTCGTAAGACATATCGTTGTACAGAAAGCCAAACATATGTAACGGTGAAATAAACATATAATTCGGATGTTTCTTTTGCTGTGTTCTAATGATTTCTTCAACCTCATTGAGATTGTTTTTGTCACCACCGTATTTGTGGCTGACATACACTGTTTTTTCAAATTTCTTCATTCAATTCCTCCTAACTTTATTTATTAGCGTTGCTGTTTACAAGCATACACATCACCACCTTTTTCAATATCACCATCATCTTTTTCACGAAAGCTAATAGCGACTCCCTTTGTAATCACCTTGCTTTCATTGGTATCATAATTAACGGTAATATTTTTAATCTCTTTCATTTTTGTTTACCTCACTTTCAAGCCAATGTTTTTTGCAATCAGCACAATTACCATTAAATTTG